>JAABUS010001045.1_pt1 | contig 64131 bp, 27 predicted proteins | sample 5560161 | NCBI WGS metagenome assembly JAABUS01 (sample SAMN10711885, study PRJNA513376) | rock metagenome | isolation source: Antarctica rocks | place: Antarctica: Victoria Land, Trio Nunatak nord | collected 2016-01-04
GCAGCTCCACCGCAGCCGCCTCCAAGCCCGCCAGCGCCGATCCTAAGCCCACCAGCACCCCCAAGTCCACCTGCTCCGCCGCAGCCCCCACAACCACCTCCAACTCTCGCAGCTCCACCGCAGCCGCCTCCAAGCCCTCCGGCGCCACCTCCAAGCCCTCCAGCGCCACCGCCAAGCCCTCCAGCGCCGCCTCCCTCGCTGTCACCTCCGATCGTTGTCAGCGTTACGCCGACCCTCGCGCCCACTCCGCTAACCTCACTACAGACCTCGCTGTCAACTCCGATCGTTGTCAGCGTTGCGCCGACCCCCGCCCCCACTCCTACGACGTCAATTGTGGCATTTTCTGGGGAAGCAGGTCGCGGTGGACGAAAATTACTCTGGCTACCCTTGGCTTTGTGCTTAAGTGGTGCGGTGTTTGTGGTGCTGTAAATGACATGTTTGATGAACATACAAACGATCCTTACGAGAATAATGGGAATGAGTAAATAATTGTAATTTGCATGATGATAATGGGAAGTGGAAGCATGGTCTAGCTATCATAACAATCTCATTAGAGGATATAGAGCATAAGTACAAGCATTTCTATTGAGCTTTTGAGAAGGATAAGAATCGCCGCCTAAAGGCACATAGCAATACTAGCAAGTACACCTCTGGAGATGCTAATAACAGCGTATCAACAGCTTGCTTTTCAATCTCAATTATTGATTCGAACAGTGATCGTATCCGGTGCAGCTGACGCTCTATAAAAAGTTTCAGTCACCTTACCACTCGTACCAAACTAATGCGAAAGATCGCATACGTTCCACTCCACGTCTACCTATTCCGGCATGTGCCCATAGTCAATGTCCCCTCCATCCACCATGACGTAATCGCTCTGAGTATTCCCAATGTTCCTACCACTCGTCTAGCTCCCTTCCGAAGAAGCATAGGCACGAATCACATCCAATTCATCAACAGCAGAACCGCTAGCATCAGCCACATCAGACCATCCGTCCAACTCGTTCGCCAATCGGTATTGCCAGTTCTCAGCTAAGACTTCGGTCCCGTTTCCGAGAAGAGTGGCCGATGCCTGAAGTAGAATGGGCTGGAGTGGTGTATACACGAGATGTGGAGTCTTTTCCTGGGCCCCTAAGCGAGCCGCCAATCCAATTCCTAAAAGGGCCCCGAGAGTAGTTTTAGGTTGCTAGTTGGGGGGTTCCTCGGGGCCGCTCCGGGCCAGCTCCGGGGGTAAAGAAAGACCCCACCAAGAGACCCCTTCCTTCCATGTTAGGCCTAGCGTTAACCTAACCCTATGATCTGCGTTAAGCGAGCTGGTGTCTGTATAATGCTCCATATTCTCTACCCTTTCACCCCATCAATTATTTATGAAGGGTGGCACTACAGAGACACCCCCTTTGCCTATATAGACACCCCCCAGATCGCTAGATAGACACCCCCCCCATATATAGTTAGTGGCCGCGGTTGCCGTAACAATACCGACGTAATTTATTCGGGCGACGCGGGCGCATGGAAGTAAGGCTACTACCTTATCCCTAATACCGTCAGCGACGACGACGTCATATATACTAGGATTCTAAATAGGCAGATCTTCAAATATAGTATATAGTTAAGTTATAAAGAGAGGGTTTATTAATAGAATCGCTATAAATTAAGTATAAATAGGATTTTCGTTATTTTCGTCTTTATCCTAGCCGAAAAACGCGCCTATAGTAGAAAGACCTTAAATCGTTTAAATCCGACGTTTTTTAATTTAAAAAAAAAACTATTTTAGCGTCGCTAAATTAGTTTAACTATTAAATTAATTTATTAAAATCTATTTTTAGGGCTAGCTTATTACTATATTTATAATTTTAAAAGTTTAATAATATCGTCGCCTTAACTAGAGCTAGAGCTAGCTCTAGAGTTAATATTAACACCGATATAATAAAGATATCTCTCTTAGGGTCTAATCGGTATATTAATTAAAAAAAGAACTCTTTATACTAAACTCTTAAACCTAGGCCAATTATTATAAAGTAAATATTAATAATAAAATTAATCTCTTCTCGCTCGACTTAACTCGTTATAATTATTTAACTCCGTTTTAATATAACTCCCCCTTTTAATATAACTCCTCTTTTTAATATAACTCCCTCTTTTAATATAACTCTCTCTTTTAATATAGTTCTCTTTTTTAATATAACTCCCCTTCCTAGTATAACTCCCCCTTTTAATATAGTTCCTTCTTTTATTCGGGGTATAAATATACGCGATCTCGAGATAGAAGTTCGAGGCGGTAGAAAACTACGTTAAAAAAAAAAAAATTATTTATTCGAAGTAAAAAGATCGCCGTCGAGTAATTTACTCCGTTTTAAATTTAATTCTCGTCGGAAACTCTCGTGAGCTAAAGGGTCTATCTTTAATATATATAATTATTAACTTTTATACCCTCTTTAGAGGGGGGATATTTAGGTTATCTTTTATTTTAATAATTAACTCTTATATTAATAAAGACACTAGTTTAGTATATCGTTAATAAGGATAAATATCTTTAATTTTAAAAATATTAATATTACTTTTTATCCTCGTCTTTACTTTAAAAATATATAGTAGTCTAGAATATTTAATATATATATCGGTATAAACTTTAAGATTATTATTTATCTTAACTAGTTACGCGATTATTTTTCTAAATATAAATAATATTATTAAAACTTTTATATCCCGAAGTAGAGGAATCCGATATTTATAGAGAAGGTATATTTTATTTATTTCTAGTTTATTAATATATATTCTAAATTAACGAATTAGAAGGTTATTAATTTTATCGACTATAATTTTAAAATCCCCTATATAAATTAACTAGTATATCTATAAGAAATTAATAACGCGTTTTATTTATTAAGAATTTTAACTCTCTTTTTAAATTTTAATAACTACTTTTACCTTTAAAATTAATAATATTCTAGAAATAGAGGCTTTAATTAATAAAGTATTTAATAAACTTCCTTTTATAAAGATTAATTTATATCTTTATAAAATACTAGTAAATCGACGCGTCTTTAAAGAGATAGTCTTTATATAGTTATTATTATTTAATTTCGAACTCTTCCTTTATATAAATATAAATAATAATAAACTAGGTAGTATAGAATTTATCCTAGTCCTTTTTCGCCTCGAATTTTTATTTATAATTAGTAACTATATTTTTATTAATATATTAGATATATAGTAAATTAGCGACTTTAGGAAAGATACGAGTATAAACTATAAATAAATCTTTATCGCGGTCGGTAATATTAATAAACGAATCTAGAATATTAAATTCTAGTATTATATCGCGGTATTATTAAAGAGCCTAAACGTAGTTCTTAGTCTCTTTTTATATTAGGAAATAGAAAGTAATATAATATTAAGACTCTCCGTTTAATACTTTAATATAACGTCGATAGGACCTAGATTAATACTCGTAGAGAGGAGTATTAAGAATTAAAGAATAGTAGGCTTCGTATTAATATAAGATAAAACTCGATAAATTTAATAAACTTAATTAATAATTTAATAAACGTTTATATTTAGAATTTATAATTAAAAATCTTAAAGGAAGTTAAATACGAAGTTTTTATCTACTAGGAAAATACGTAGTTTATATAATAAAAGGAAATCGTACTAAGAGTAATATACTCGGTATACTCGCGACTATAAATATAGTAAATATCCTTACTCGTAATACTTATTAATATAAATATAGTAAATATACTTATTAGTACCGTAGTAGGCGTAGTATTTATTATAACTTAAAAATCGTAATATTATCCTCTATCCCGTTAAACTTTAGTTTTAAAAGTTTCCTAGCTTCGTTATTATACTACCTCGTAAAATTAATCTTCGTAATTTAATATTTTATAGAAAGAAATTATTAAGTAATTTAAGAGAGATTAATATTGTAATATATCTGTACCGGAGTTATATAAAAGGATCGAAGGCGTACCTTATCGGGGAGTCTTCGGATAAATATATAAAATATATTCGCCTAAGGCGAGACTACGATCTCGTTATTTCTCTATTAACGTTAAGGAGAATTCGTAATAAACGTCTACGAATACGAAAAGAAATTCATAAAGCTCGTACCTAGTTAGTAGAGTAATATATTTAAATAGGTCGCCTTAAGTGATAACTCGAGTACCTAGAAAATAAGAAAAAAGAATTAATAATTACCGAGTAACGGAATATCGTAGAGTTAGAGAAGGACGAGTAACGAGCTACCGAGGCTGCGAAAATATTATCTAGCGACCTCCCGTTTAATATTTCTCTTAAATAATTTTAAATACCCGTTAGTTTTAATTAATTAATTATTACTTATTCTCTCTACGGTTCTAGTAGAACTTCCGGAGGAGTTATTAATAATTTATAAAATTAATACTAGGCTCCTATATATTCTCTACTTCGTTATAACCCTTTTATTTAACGAAATAATTCTAACCTTCGTTACCTAGAATCTTTTTTACCTCGAACTCCGTTTCTTCTTTAATCTAGAAATAAAAAGTGTCCTATAAAGGTATCTTAAAGTTTATTAACTTTAATCGAGAAACGTAGAATATTAAGTATACTTTAACGTCGGCTAGAAGATTTAGTTTATAGTTAATTAGTCCCTTACTCTTCTTAATCGAAAATGATCTAATTTTAATATAGTCTAGTTTCTTATTTAGTCTTTTACTTATTATATTTTTTATTAAAAAGTATACTTTATCCCCCTCCTTTAACTAAAAATACTCTTTTCGATATTTATTAACCGTTAATTTAATCCGAGTATTCGTTAATTTAATCTAGGTTTATATTTCTTTATATAACTTCTTTATATTAATTATATTATAAACGGAAGGAGTTAGTTATTAGTTATAAAGGCCCTTATAGACCTCGTAGAGCTAGATAGATTAATAAGAATTAATATATAAATAATTTAACTAGAAGTGCTTTAAGCGAGTGATATATATTTTATTATATTAATTCTTTTTATAATAGAAGCTCGGCCTACTCTAAATTATTTAAAATAATTTATTAAATAAGATAACCGTTATTATAACCGATTTAAAGGATAATAACGATTTTATCTTTAAGACTAGGATAAGATTTCCCTATCTTATCCTCTTCTCTAATATAATTATAAAATTATTATAGATATTATTAATATTAACCTATTCAGGCCCGCTAACCTTTAAACTATAATAAAAATAGTAAATCTACTAGGAATACTTCTATCGCCTCTTATACTATTTTATAGAATATAGCCCGATAATTACTCGATCGAATTTATATATTAAAGACGGAAGTAGTTTTATATATAATAATATTCTTTTAACGGGGGAGATTATTAATAAACTTAAAAAAACTAGCCCCAAGAATTATTATAAAAGTTAATAATATTATAATATTAACTTAAACCTCGATACTCTTTTAGGGTCGAGAAAGAAGGATTAAATATAACGAACCGCCTATTTTTATAAAATCTCCTATAAACGTCCGCTTATAAATTATTAATATAAACGACTTCTTTAATTTATAGATTATTAACGGGCTAGATATATAGGCCTTTATAATCTATACCTACCTCGGATCTAAAATTAAAACCCGGATATAATTAATAAAGTTATCGGGTTATAAAAGTATTTTCGAGGATTAAAACCTACTATAAACTTAACTACTAAAGAACTACTTAGTTAAGGATATAAGGCTCGATACGGAGTTTAAGATAAAATATATCTAGATAAGATAAAACGAATCGGTATAAAATTTTATTAATTGTTTCGAAACTATTACTATAGACTTTTTATAGAATAATTTAATTATCTACTACACCTTCCGTCGGAAGTTAATAGTAGAGATACTAAATTATATCTATTAATCCCGAAATAAACTACTAGATATTTTCGTAGGATTTAAGAAAATAATTTAATAAGCCGAAAACTATATTAAAATTAATAAACGAACCCTTAAAGACCGAGAAAAGGCTAATTATAGCCGCTAGAAAAAAATCCGGTTTACGAATAATTTAATACCTAGCCGGTCTCCTTTATATAACCGCGGAAATAACCCTTTTAAATTATTACTCTTTAATAATAATAAGTAATCGGATATTTATAAGGACTACTAAAAGAAGCGCCGAGAAACTAATACCTATATATATTATAATGAAAAAGATTATTAGGTAGAGAAATATATTCTTAATTTTATCGATTATTTATATATAAAAAACGTACGCCCGTAATATTTAAGGTGACGTTACGGGCTATAAAAATCTTAAAGAATAATTTATTAACCTAGGATCTTTACCTACTACCTTCGAGGTAATTTAAATATAACCTCGAGCGCTAATTTATTAAATTATAATAAAGTTTTAAAAATAAGTCTTTATATCTTATATCCTAGGATACCTCTACTTCTAATAATATTAAAGATTATATCTCGACCGATATTTAAATTTAAAAAGAATATTTAAATATTATTTAATATACTAAACTAACTCTTTAAACCTTAATTAACTATAGTACTACTATAAACTTTATCGACGAAGACTTTATCCGAGGCTTTAATATTATACTATTTAATATAAAAGTTACTAGGGTAATTAATATTAATAACCGTACTATTAACTTAATATTCTTTTACGTATTATATCGGATTAATTTAAGCGTAGATAAATAATATTTTTATTATATATTTCGAGCTATCCCTATAAAAGACTAATATATAATTCTCGGTTTTTTATAATTACGAGAAGTCAACCCCTTTATCGACTAGTTAATAGGATCCGTCCGGGTACTAGAGAATATTAAGGTCCTAGAATAACCTAATTTCGACGATAAAGCCTAAAACGGAATAATATATATTTATTATACTACTTCCGAAATATTAGGCCCTAAAATACTTCCTATTATATATTTAAAATATACGGACGTATTTTATAAATAGGCCGGGACTAAATTACCTCTTAATCGAGGAAACCTAGATTATATAATTAAAATTTAATTAAATATAATACCTTTATTCGGCCCCCTTTATAATCTTTTTAAAACGGAATTAATTATATTAAAGAACTATATCGAATAAAATTTAAAATTAGATTTTATTAGATATTTAAAGTCCCCTATAGGCTCTCCGATCCTATTTATTAAGAAAAAGGATAAAGGCCTACGTCTCTATATAGACTATAAAGATTTTAATATTATTATTATCTATAATAAATACTTAATACTCTTAATCTCGGAAATTCTCGATCGTTTACGTCGGGTAAAAATATATACGAAAATCGACCTAAAAGGGGTATATAACTTAATTAAAATAAAAGAGGGAGACGAATAGAAAATAACTTTTAAGACTAAATATAATTTATTTAAATACTATATAATACCGTTTAGACTCGTTAACGCCCCGTTTATATTTTAATTATATATCGATAAGGCCTTATATTATTTAATAGACGTAACCGTTATCGTTTATTTAAATAATATTTTAATTTACTCCGATAACTTTACTAACTACGAACGATATATAAAGAAAGTTCTCGAAGTTTTAAGAGAATATAGTTTATTCGCTAAACTAAAGAAATACGAGTTTAATATCGATACCGTTAAATTCTTAGGGTATATTATTAATTTATATAATATCGTTATAAATCTAGAGAGAGTCTCGATAATTTCGGACTAACTAATACCTAGAATAATTAAATAAATCTAATTATTCCTAGGATTTTATAACTTTTATCGTCGTTTTATTAAATTATATAGTAAAATCGTATAGAAGTTTATAGAATTTATAAAACCTATAGTTCCCTTTATATAAACGAATTTAATAAAACTAGTATTTCGAGAATTAAAGGTCGCTTTTATTAAGGCGTTATTACTAGTTTATTATAACTTATCGATTTTATTATAAATTAAAATTAACGCTAGTAATTACGCGTTATCTAGGGTATACTCGTAGAAATAAAAGAATATTTATATATATCCGGTCGCTTTTTATAGCCGAAAGTTAAATTTTATAAAGATAAATTACGATATATTTAATTAAGAGTTATTAGTTATAGTAGTCTCTTTCGAGGTTTAACGGAAATACCTTAAGGGAGTTTAATATAGAATTATAATTATTATAAATTATTATAACCTAAAATCCTTCTTTATAGTTAAGACTTTTAGTCGTAGATAAGTTTATTAGGCGGAATTCCTTTCCGTATTCGATTTTAAAATCTAGTACCGCCTAGGTAAACGAAATCCGGCGGATATATTTTTAAAGAGATTAGACTATAACGAGCTTAATACGTCCTATATAATAATCCCCTTTTTTAAACTTATTTTAACTAAAGTAACCGAGGGCCGTAAAGTAACTAAATAAATTATAACGGATATAAACGAGCTCGAAGACGTAGATAAAGCGCCTAAGCTTTTATAAATAATTTTAGAATAAATCTTAAAGAGTCTAGAAGAGGATATAACGACTATTAAAACTAATAACCTAGATTTTAAATAAATAGGTAACTTATTATATTTTTAAAGAAATCGGTTTTATATACTAGCGGATAAAAACTTAAAGCTTTATATCCTTCGAAACTTCTACGACTCCTTAATAGTAGGATATTTAGGTCGGGAACGTATTTTATTAATTATATAATATTAGTTTTACTAGCCGCGGATAAATTAGAATATTAAGAAATATATAAAGATTTATAATACCTACTAGAGGTCGAAGCGCCCGAAATATTTATTATATAAAGAATTAATAGTTATCCCGGTACCCGATAAACCCTAGGTAGTTATTATATTCGATTTTATTACTAACTTTCCTAAAAATAAAAATCTAATCGATAATATTATTAATAATTAATATTATAGTAGTCGTATACCGTTTTAATAAAATATATTATTATATTCTTTACCGGAAGTCTATAACGTCTAAATAATTCGTATTATTATTTATTAAAGAAATCTTCCGATTATATAATATACTAAAGTCTATCGTTAGTGATTATAATATATTATTTATTTCCTATTTTTAGTAAATATTAACTTAAGCCTTAAATAGTAACTATAGACTCTCTACTATATATTATTAATAAATAGATAGTTTAACGGAATACTTTAATTAGGTCCTAGAGTAATATCTTAGGGTTTATATTAATTATTAATAAAACGATTAAATACGGTTTATTACTCTAACGGAATATACCTATAATAATAGTATATATAGTACTACGTAATATAGCTCTTTCTATATTTACGGCGGAAGGGATAATAAACTCTTTTAATTATCTAATATACCTTTAAGAGTTAATAATAATATTAACGCCGATAAGATAATTAAAGAATTTAAATAACTCTATAAAACCCTAAAGAACCGATTTACGGAAGTATAAAACTAATAAATAAAATATTATAATAAAGGACGAAAGTATTTAACCTTATAAAAGGGGAGCCTAGTTTAGTTTTTTATAAATAATATTAAAATATAAAGGCCTTATAAAAAGTTAGACTACGAAAGAATAGGTTTTTTTAAAATAATCGGGGAAACTAGCCTAAACTCGTACCTCCTATATCTATTATATTAGATAAAGATATACCCTATTTTCCACGTATTACTTTTAAAGTTATATTATAAGAATTAGATAAAGGGACGCGTCGCCCTACCTCTATTTATAATAAATAATATTATCGATAACGGGGATAATAGATAATATATCGTCGACGGGGTCCTAGACTTTAAATATATCTAATATAATCTTTATTATCTTATTTCCTAGAAGGGCTATTTATTTAAGAATAATTAATAAAAGTCTACCGAGTACCTAAAGAACTTAATAGACTTTATTCGAGAATTCTATAAAGAATATTCTTTTAAACCAAGACCCTAATAGGTATAGAGCCGATTATTAGGTTAAAAGCGGGGTTATAAATATATATATTATTTATAAAGAAGGGCGTAATTATAAGCGTAGAGCTAGAATTATTATATTTATAGATTATAGGTATAAAGCTAATTACTAATTAAGTATAAAGACGTAATCGTAGGCGTAGAGTTAGAAAATATTATTATATAACTAGTTAACTCGTATAAGAGTATATTATAGAAGAATATAATATTAATTACGAAAGTTACCGTTAACCGTAGAGGTTTCTTAAGTGAATTTAATAACTAAATCCTAGTTATAAATATTAGATTACTATAGAGGCTAGGTTACTATAGAGGCTAGGTTACTATAGAGGCTAGATTATTATAGAGGCTAGGTTACTATAGAGGCTAGGTTACTATAGAGGCTAGTATAAAATCTATTTACTATAATAGGTAAATTATTACTATAGAGGTTAGCGTTAAGTAAAATTAATTCCTATTTCCCCGTTTATTCGTTAGAAAAGTTATCGAGGGAAATTCTAGGATTTAATTATATTATATTAGAATTATTTATTTATTTTTATTACCCCTTCTAGTCCTTCCTTTATTTTAATACTATTTACGAATTTTATAAATACTCGTAAAGACTTAATGATTAAATAATACTTAGTTTTTCTTTTTTACTAAATATAAACTATTTTACTATATTTAATATATTAGTTACGACGACCCCTTTCGTAAAAGAGCGAACCCGCTTTTAATATATATCGTTTAAATAAGTTATTAATATTAATAAATATATTATCTAGAGTCCTAATAATAGTAACGGGGGAGAAGATAACGATTTAAAAAATTACTTCTTTTATAATCCTATTATAACCTACGTCGTTAAGATTCTAATAATTATTATACTAGATTAAATAATTATTAATAAGGTCCCTTATATACTTCCGAAGCGAGTTAAATTATTAAACTCGGTAATTAGGATAATCGTAATAATAGAGATCTTAATAAATAGGATTAAAATATAATAACCTCTCGACTTTAATTTAGTAGGATATATTATTATATAGTTAATCCGTAACTATATAGGCCACGCCTATATTTAGGACGATATAGTTATATAGTTCGGGAAAACGGATAAAGTTATATATATTTTATATAGGGAGGAAGGTTATATATAAAGTAACCCGGTTATTATTATTTACCGCCTAATATTTAAAGGGGGTAAATTAACGGCCTAAATAATCTTTATTTTATCTTTATCGCCGGCCTAGTTTATACCGCGTATATTTATAAAGAACCCTCGCGATAGAGTTCGCTGTTAATTTAAGATTTTAAAGGACTCTAAAATAACGGAATTTTATACTATAATAATTTAAATAAATATTTAAATTAATAAAATATAAGGAATATTCGACCGTCGACTTTTATTAATATTTATAGATACTGGGGTTATCGGAAGCCGTCGGCCCTCCCTATTATTACTCGTAGAACGGGATATACCTCGTTTATCGCTATTACTAAACCGACGCTTATAACGATAAATTATTATCGACTTTAGCGACTACTAAAATAATAAGGATAATTATAAGAATCTACGTAATATAACTAAAGAGTTTATTATTAATTATATTAATATTATAATAACGGGAGAATAATTAAATACGGTAATATTATTATAGTTTAACGGCCTAGTAAAGGTTTATAATATATTTAGAACGTTAATACCCCTCGCGCGTATTATAGAGACGGGAGATAAAATAGTTTTTAATATAATTAAATCGATTTTTATAAAGAACTCCGTTACGATTATAAAAGTTTAATTCGCGGATATCCGTAAATCCTATAATAATATTAAGTTAATATATAACGAGGTCCGATTAGAGCTCGCGGGTATAACTAGTAGGACTAGATTATTCGAATTATATAAATAGTAATTACTATATAAGACCTTACCGGTTTTAAAATAGTAGGTAAATTATTAAGGAGAGGACCCTACGGAATAAATTAATATAAATAAAGGTACCGACGTTATTATATTTAATAATAAAGATTTTAACCTTTAAGTTAGAGGGAAGCGGGATACGCTTTTTATAAATATATACTTTATAGAAACTATAAGACCTTAAAGGGGGGGATTATAAATGAAAGGAGTTAATTATTAATTATAAAGGCCCTTATAAACCTCGTAGAGTTAGATAAATTAATAAGAATTAATATATAAATAACTTGACTAGAAGTACCCTAAGCGAGTGATATATACTTTATTATATATATAGACTAGCGCTTTATACACGTTAAGTCTCTATTTTAGGTCTAGAAATATATTAATATATTTATTATAGTTTACGAAGAATAGTATAAACTTCGTCGTATTAGACTACGCGTTATTAAATATCAGTTATATTATAGGTAGAAGTCTCACCTAATTATTCTATTTCTTATTTACGTAATATTATAAATATATCTTTATTGTCTAGTTTATTCGCTTTATCTACCTGTCCGTTTATAGGTAATATATAGTCGATATTTATAACTTAGTTCCGATAGTATTAATTAGTATCTTTTAATAGTTAAAGGTAAATTATTTATCTCGGTTAAAGATAATCGACCTAGGTATTTTATAATCCCTAATAAGTCGATTTAGTAATACGAAGGCGACTTATTCGGCCTTATAAATTTCCTTAATAAATATTATTATAGCGTATTTACTAAACTTATTATAAATTACTATTATCGAGTCGAAGGTTTCTAAAGTAATTAGGTCCTTTAATTTTAATAATTTAATAACGAAATCTATTATAATATCGTCCTATAGTATTTCCGGTACTAGGGCGAATTAGATTTAACCGTATTTAATATACCTTATAGACTTATTTTACTAGTATTCGATATATTCTTTAATATATTTCTCGACGTGTAACTTTAGTCCTAGCGCGTCGTATTCTCTATAGATAAATTCTATAGTTTTAATAACTCTAGGGTATCCTTAAACTAGATTATTATAATAATCGCGAATAATTTCTTTAAAATATCCCTTGGGAAGATAAGTTTTTTTATTATATTCTAATAGTTTAGCCTATAGTTACTAACTTCTTAATATAGCGGTTAAGGTATCGTTTTCGTATTCCTTTTAAATACTATTTATAATTCCGGGAATAGAGATATATAACGTCGCTACTAGTTATTATACTAGGACTAACGATCTATCTTATTACTAAATAAAAACTAGTTATATTACTACGTCCTTATCCTCTATATAGTCTTCTCGTTTATTAAATATATCGGCGCGACCGTTATCCTTTCCTAGGGTATAGAAGATCTTAAATTTATATTATCCTAATAATTCTAACTATCTAATTTATCTTCGATTTAATTACTTTATTATTATAAAGTTAAAAAGATTCTTATAGTCTATAAAAATAGTAAGGTCTAAATAACTTTCTATATATACCTACTATTATTCTAATACGGATACTACTACTAGTAATTCTTTATCGTGGATATTATAGTTCTATTCCGCTAATAATATTTTTCTAAAATAATATATAATAGGGTACTATTTATCGTCTCTCTATTAAAGTATATAAGCGCCTATTACTAAATCTAAAGCGTCGGTTTCGATTCGGGCTAGTTCGTTACTTCGAAAAGAATATAATACCGGCGGCTTTTTATAGGCCTCTTTAAATACCTCGAAAAATCGTTATTATTCTTTCTCTTATTAGAAAGTAATATCTTTCTTTATAATATCCGTTAGTAGTAAGGCCTTTTTAGAATAATTCTTAATAAACCTTCTATTAGAGTTCGTAAATCCTAAAAAACTTTATACCGTCTTAATATTATATAGTATAGGTTATTCCTTAATACTCCTAATCTTTTTAGAGTTTATATAAATACCTTTAATATTAATTATAAATTTAAGGAATTTAATCGATTCTTTATAAAATTCGTATTTTTCTAGTTTAAAGAGAAGTCTAGCTAGTAATAAATAAATTAAAATATCCTATATATATTAAATATATTCTTTTTTATTAGTAGAGTAGATTAATATATTATCGAGGTATATAATTACTATTATATCTAGGTATACTTATATAATATTATTAATTAATATTTAGTAGGTTACTAGTACGTTAATAAATCCGAAGGGTATTACTAGGTATTCGTAATAACCGTATTTAATTCTAAAAGTAGTCTTCTACTCCTCGCCTTTTTTTATTCGAATTAAATTATATACGCCTCGAAGATCTAGTCGCGTAAAGATTTTTATTATTATAAACCGATCCTATAACTCGCTAATATTTAGTAGAGGGTACCGATTCTTTACCGTAATATTATTTAACTTTCGATAATCTATATAAAGTCGTAGACTTCTATTCTTCTTTACTACGAAAAGGATTAGATAATTTATTAATAATTTAGATTCTCGAATAAATCCTTTTTTAAAATTCTTATCGATATACCCGCGAAGTACTCCGAGTTCTTTTTTTAATAAAGTGTAAATAGGTCTAAATATCGGCGTTTTATTAAATTCGAGTTCGATTTTATAATCCTATAACTAATATTTAAATAATACTTTTATAGTTATCTCTTCCTAAAAAAGATATTTCTATTATTAATACTCTTTAAGGATATTAAGAGGTTCGTTTTTATTTCTAGAAACTTTAATTTATTCGCCCTATTAACTTCTTTAGTTAATATATATCGAGTTAGATCCTTTTATAAAGTTATTTTTATACGAAGATAAAATATTATAGGCTTCGACCGGGCTACGGTTCGACTTCTTATCTATAACTATCCTCTATAGGTGTATGGGTATTATACTAACGATATCTTTAATACGCGGAAATATAAATACTCCTCTCGTTTAATTTATTATTAAATTATATTTCTTTAACTAAGGTATTCCTAGAATAATATAATAAATAATTATTCCTACTATATCGAAGGTAATTTCTTTATAATAATATTGAATAATAATTAATAACGAGAATATTTCTTTATCTACTCTTTTTATTAATAACTTCGACCCGTCGGTTAATTAAAGTTTATATTATTCCTTCTTTTCTTAAATTAGTAAGTTAGTCGCTTAAATTACTATTCGAGATATAAAGTTATTAATTACTCTTAAATCTATTATCGTAACGGCCCTATATCCGTTAACTTTTACCGGTATTCGTATATATATACCGTATTAAACTGAGTATAGATATTATTTTAGAGTTAATATATTAATCTCTTTATATTTCCTCTTAATATAAGGGACTAGTCTTTTCCCGACGAAGATAAAAATCCGTAGTACTCTTTAAACTCGAAATACCTCTCGTAATCTTTAGTTAAGTAGTAGTACTATTTATCTTAATTATAGTATTTCGTTTTCTTATTATATCTTATCTAGTTTCGTAATTATAATTATTATTCCTTATCGTGGCCTAGGAAGACCTAATTCTCCCTTTTCTTTACTAGGTACTACGGATAATTATTTTTCAAGTAATTATTCTACTAACTATAATTATATCTTAGTTTTACGATATACTTTCGCTCCTTTAAACTATCGTAATAGTATTTATAATATTCGCTTATATATACTAACTAATATATTTCCTTATATCGTAGGTAATATTTATTATAAGTATAATTAATTCTAGAGGTTTATTTTTTTTCCTTCTTCTTATCTTCGGGTTTTTTTTCTAATATAATAAACTAGGTTCTAGAGTTATCGAGGTAATCTACTACCTAAAGTTATCCTTTAGAATTTATTATACTTTATTCTTATTCTTATTCTTCCTCTAAATCTTCTTCTAGAGTTTTATTATTATTATTATCTAGTTCTTCGAGCTCTCGAATTCTTTAAACGATTTTTTCTTTAACCTCTCTTTACTTCTCTAGTAAATCGTTAAGCGTAGAATCGTTTTATATTAAATCTTTAAGGGACCCGGTTATACTATCTAGTATCTCCTTCTTAAATACGTTTAACTATTATCGATTTATTATATTTTTCGAATAATAATTCCTAGCGATATAGCCCGGTTTATTATAATTATAATAATTTATTACTTTTTTACCCTCTTATTATTATTTACCCCTTTTTTAATAACCTTTTATAGGTCCCTTCTTAATAAAATCGAGTTTTATTAATATATAATTATACGGGTTAAGTTTCTCGTAGTAGTAATAATTAACCGAATTATATCCGTTACTATAAACTCCTAAACGTCCTTATCCGTTAACTCCTCCGTTATAATATTTCTCTATCGCACGTTCGTATAACTTATCGTTAATTTTAATTATTTATTTTATAAATATATCGAGGTCCTTTATAACGGCTCCTACTCGTATAAATTTATCTTTTATATTATCTTTTAATCCTCGTCGATATATTATTATAAAAGTAGTATCGTCTTAGTCCGTAAATATTATATAATATTAAAACTATACCGAGTAATCGGACGCAGACCTTCGTTATACTAAATATTAAATAATACGGACTATTATATTACTTTCGTTAGATAGTTTAAATATACGGCGAATTTTAATTTTAAACCTAGAGAAGTTCTCTATCTAAAGTTTTACTAATAAGTTATCGTTATTATTTACTACTTCTATATAGCGCTTTAAAAATAGTTTAACTTATTTCTAAATATTACCTCTTATATAAGTTATTATAAAAATTATTTATTTAATAACTAGTATAGTATTCTCGTTAAATACGAAGAATAGTTAGAGTTATAATAACTAGTCGTTAAACTTCTCGCGCTCTTTATAGTAATAGTCTAGACGGGTAACCTTAATATAGTCCCTTTCTTTTATAATATTACGTCTTTTAGTATTATTTTAGGTATTTAGGGTTAAGGTCTTTATTAATTTTAAAATACTTATCTTAAAAGTATTTAAAATATTAAAGCTCTCCGTTTAATACTTTAATATAACGTCGATAAAACCTAGGTTAGTACTCGTAAAGAGGAGTATTAAGGATTAAAGAATAGTAGGTTTCGTATTAATATAAAATAAAACTAGATAAATTTAATAAACTTAATTAATAGTTTAATAAACGTTTATATTTAGAATCTATAATTAAAAGTCTTAAAGGAAGTTAAATACGAAGCTCCTATCTACTAAGAAAATACGTAGTTTATATAATAGAAGGAAATCGTACTAGGAGTAATATACTCGGTATACTCGCGATTATAAATATAGTGAGTATCCTTGCTCGTAATACTTACTAGTATAAGTATAGTAAATATATTTATTAATACCGTAGTAGGCGTAGTATTTATCACGACCTAAGGATTATAATATATAAAATAAATAATTTAAAATAGTCGCCCTAATAATAATAAATAATAGAAACTTATATTTATTCGTTTTATAAATATAATTTATAATAATAATATCCTAGTTCTACTTTAGGATAATATAGTAAAATATTTTTAAAAAAAAGAGATAAAATACGCGATCTTAACGGTCTTTAAATTTTACTCATTAATCGCCCGTATATAACTCTTCTATTAGTATTTATATAGGAGTAAAGTTTTTTAAAACTTATCGTCTTATCTAGTCTTTAACGTTATAAATATCTTTTATTAAAAAAATCGGATTTAATAAATCGCTACTATTTTCGAGCCCGTTAATAATCTACGCCGGTATAATATATATCTTCGTCCGTTTTTTAATAACCTATTTTACTACTAGTATTATCGTTATAACTCGGTATAAAGAGTATAAAACCGGGAGAATTAAAATATAATTATAAAAACTATTTAATACCTCTAGGTATTAATCGTTAAAGGAATTCTTTAAGGCGGTATAGACGAAGGGATAATTAATAGAATAAAAAATAATATATAAATATTTTTACCCTTTAAAAGTATATTCTTTTTTATCTTTATTATATATTAACTAGGCTTTATATTTTACTCTTTTTTTATTTATTTTAGATTATCCCTAAATAACCGTATAACCCTACTCTTTTATATATATTTATATAATCTCGAGAAAGAGGCCGAGGGAGCCCTTTAATAAATTATTCTATAATAATAAAAGGTTTATAACTATCGTTACGGTAGAGTAAATTAAATTAAGAAAGTATTTATTTTAAGACGGAGAAGTAGCGACGCGAGGGTCGCGATATTTACCGTTTACCTACGGTAGATATATTAATAGTTACGATAACCGCGGCCACTAATTATATATAGGGGGGGGTGTCTATCTAGCGATCTAGGGGGTATCTATATAGGTAAAGGGGGTGTCTCTATAGTACCACCCTTTATTAAACAAGATAAATTAACCGACGTCGCATCCTCTATCTCTCTTTCGTATACAGAATGGCTAGGAATCGAAGTCAGTAAGTGCTAAGTAGTCCTTCTACGCTTGACGTCTTCCATGATACTGTGGAGACGTCATTAGCTACTCTATCTAGTACGCCTTAAGCCAAATTCAGGCGTAATCCATACCAGATGAGCGATGAAGTAGCTGTGTATCTTGTAGCTGTATTTTATGCTCTTTTCTGGGCCTTGGTTTCTACCATTCATAGTGTAGTTACCGCTTACTCGGGGCACAGAGATGGCTTTAGGGGCGCGGGCTGGCGATGGCGAGTAGGGTGACGGCGAGGGTAACCAGTACGGTAGATATATTCATAATGACGGCGGTGATGATGGCGTCAAGTATAGGCGTCGACGACGTTGTTATTGTTGATATCTATGGGGTCTCTGGTTATCAAGTTGGGGTCTCCCTATATCCTTACCCAGCTCTGGGGCCCTCATTGCGAACTATTTTGTCCATGTCGTGCATGGGAAACTTGATCACACCTCGAGATATTGACGCAGCCCTGGCGCCCCTAGGTGTACGTGCTTGGTGAAGATCCTCATCGCCGCTGCCGCTATAAGAGTCTTTTAGTCTTATGCACGATCCTTTCGGTGTACTAAAGTATAGCGCTCATTCACTGGTCGGCAATCGTTAGTGGGAGTCCTTCGATCCTCCGGCTCCAAACCACCCATGATGGGCATGTATAGCCTCCATTGAAGTAATTGTGCGTTTTGTTGGTAACGAGCCAGGTTCACTGCCATACAACAGTATAGAGATTTGGAGGGGGCTGTCGGTGGATTCGACCCTAGCGGCAATCCTTCCACTAATTAGAACGACGATTTGCTGGCTATGCAACGTCTTTCCTCGCTGCGTTCTTCTTTCCTAGTAGCTGCCTATTTCCGTTCCTCTGTTTGCTGTAGGCCGAGCATCTTATGTACAATCCGCTGCAGTCAATCGACCACCAGTTCAACGGTTTGACATGTGACGAGGCTGATTAGCATTCTAGTCACTGGAGGCCAGATGTGCGCTCGGTCTGCCAACCTGACACTTACGACCATATCATCGTTCGAGGCACTACATCATCGATGGTGATAGACAAGATGACTGTTGAACCGGTCTCTGCTGTCGTGAATGCTAGAGTAATGACCGTTCTTTCACAATGAGACTGGAGAGAAGCGAGGTTGCCCCCTTCTCGAGAAGACTTCTCTTGGCGACACGTGACTTGGTGATAAGGTTTGACGCTAGTCACGTCTGCCTTGACCACCAACATCTACAATGCTCTTCAGCAATTCATTTGAAGCCCACAAAATTGTCTTCACGGAGAAGTATGATTTCACGAGGTGGTAGATAGATCAATCGAGCTTCTGGCGATGGCTGAAGAAAACAAGTGGAAGCCTCCGGGCGAAGAGGAAGAGGAGGAAGAAGAGCTCGATGAAGCCGTGAGTCGAAGGACATTGCGTTGAAAAAGATACTCACCACCCTCAGGCCTACAAATCTGCCAAAGATGCTGTCCTCTTCGTCATCGAAGTCAGCCCATCAATGCTTACCGTGCCACCTAAAGTAGACGCGAAGAAGCAGGATCGGCACACGCCAACCTCCGCGGCGTTGGACTGCGCATATAGACTGATGCAACAGCGTATCATATCTAATCCAAGTGACATGATGGGTGTTCTTCTCTACGGGACTGAAGAAACCAAATTCCAAGAAGAAGAACAAGCGCGAGGCGGTCTTGCTTACCCGCATTGCTATCTCCTAACGGACCTCAACGTTCCCGATGCAGGAGATGTGAAAGCTTTGAGGTCTCTAGTAGAAGACGAAGAGAATTCGAAGAAGCTTTTGGTACCATCCGCGAAACGTGTTTCGATGGCAAACGTGCTTTTCTGCGCAAATCAGATTTTCACTACTAGAGCGCCGAATTTCAATTCACGACGGTTGTTCATCGTCACGGACGATGATGATCCACATGAGAAAGATAAAGCGCTGAAATCATCTGCTGCTGTTCGGGCTAAGGACTTGTATGATTTGGGTGTTATCATTGAGTTGTTTCCTATCTCTCGGCTCGACCATGAATTTGATCGATCGAGGTTCTACGATGTACGGCTTTTTGCCACGATAACTCATTTCTAGCTGACTAGGTCAGGACATCATCTACAATGCCAGACCTACAGATCCCGAGGCTCCAGCGCCCATATCCGGCACTACCGCTCCAACATCAACAGCAGATGGAATCTCCCTACTAACCTCCCTCCTCTCATCCATCAACTCCAAAGCCGTAGCGCGGCGAGCACTCTTCTCCTCTGTCCCATTCGAGATCGGCCCCGGCTTCAAGATATCTGTCAAAGGCTACATAATCTTCAAGCGCCAAGAGCCCAAGCGCAGCTGCTACGTCTGGCTTGAAGGCGAAAAGCCCCAGATCGCGACAGGCGTCACGACACAAATGGCTGATGACACCGCCAGGACGGTCGAAAAGGTAGAGATTAAGAAAGCATACAAGTTTGGCGGAGAGCAGGTCACTTTCACGCCTGAAGAAATCTCTGAGATACGCCACTTCGGCGACCCTGGCATTCGCATTATTGGATTCAAGCCGCAATCCATGCTTCCTATCTGGGCCAACTTCAAACCATCCACTTTTATCTACCCATCCGAAGACGATTACGTAGGCTCAACTCGGGTCTTCTCAGCTCTACAGCAGAAGCTTCTCAAAGACGAAAAAATGGCAATCGCCTGGTTCGTAGCCAGAAAAAACGCCAGCCCCGTCATTGCCGCCATCCTCCCCGGAGCAGAAAAGCTGGATGAGAATGGCGCACAGATCGTCCCTCCAGGCATGTGGCTCTGCCCCTTGCCATTCGCAGACGACATCAGACAGAATCCAGAAACTCGCGTCATTCGCGCACCTGAACCACTAATCGATCGAATGCGAGAAGTCGTGCAGCAGCTACAACTTCCCAAAGCCGTCTACGACCCACGAAAATACCCGAACCCAGCACTGCAATGGCACTACCGTATCCTCCAAGCACTAGCTTTAGACGAAGATCTGCCCGAGAAGCCCGAAGATAAGACTCTCCCCAAGTACCGACAAATCGACAAGCGCGTGGGGCCGTTGGTCATAGACTGGGGTCATGAGCTGCACAACCAATACGAAGAATGGCGCACCAACAACGAATCCGCCGCGCCAGCCAATCCCGCCAAGCAATCTACGAAGCGCTCTGCTCCATCTGAAAAGGACGAGCTGGCTGTAAGAGGGGGTAAGAGAGCTAAGACGGCTGATGCAGAGGTTGGGGTGGATGATGGGGAGATGAGGATGGCGTTCGAGAAACACACGATTGGGAAGGTATGTCGTTCGCTGAAAGCCTCCCGCTCGTTTGGTTGTCTGCTAACGTCAATTGCTCTGTACTAGATGACGATACCGCAATTGAAATCGTGGTTGCAAGCGAAGGGGATGCATGTTAGTGGGAAGAAAGCTGAGTTGGTTGATAGGATTGAGGGACGTTTTGAACAGAAATGAGTAGCATGACGGAGCCTCAAGCATTTAATCGTGTTTCTAATAGCGATCTTATGGCTGAGGCTACATCCTAACAATTATAGTACAAAAGCAATTGACGGTACATAATTGTACTAGCACCAGGTATAGTAGCAATGGCCCAGACTCCTCGCTTCGCAAATCAATGATACCATTACGTCCACAAAACCAAACGCTGAGATCAAAAATTTCGCAGCTCCCAATTCAGCTCTTTTAGAAGCCCACTAATTAGTGCTCTTCAACTCCTAGAACTACACGCCCGAGAATCCTCCTCCCATCTCCCAGCGTCATCTGCAAATCGCACTCATCTCGTAACAAGGCCCGACGTCCTCATAAACTCATCTTTATCTGCATAAATATTAGCCATCATCTCTCTCCCCAGCCAGACGATCACACTTACCATTACTACCATTAAAGGTCATCTGCACCTTCCAGCTCTTCCTCCCCGGTCGCTGGGATTCCTCCCCATGCCTAATCGCCATCATGTGTTTACTATCGACCTCATCGCCCCTCTGAACGACTAACCCTTGCACCTCGATTGTGTAGTATTCGCTGCGGTACGCATTATCCTTCAATGCGGCCGTGATCCAGCGATCCCTGACGCCCTCTCCGTCTAGCCTGACGGCCAGCTGAGTCCGGGGTTGGCCTTCTTCTGATGCTTTTTCCCAGAGCTGCAGCCCGATGCGTTTGAAGGTTTGTTTGTTGTTGCGAATGATGGGGCTTGTGTCCACGAGGACGAATTTTGGGATCACGCGGTAAAATTTTAGCGTCCAGCCTGTGAGGCTGTGCATGAACCGTATCAGGTCGTGATCGCAGCCCAAATCGAGGTGTGCCGATTTGGAGATCTCGGTGGCGTGGCTGAAGGCTGGGATGGGGTCGGTGGGTTGGGGCTTGTATTGCAGGCGTGGGACTGTGGAGATGTGGTGGGAGGTTGTAAGGCGGGGGAAGTCGATGATGCTTGGAGTGGAGCTTTCGTTCTTAGTTCGAAGTATCATGTCGAAGTCTCTGTAGATGTAGTATATCTCGGTCATGTGGGGTCCTTGAGGGCTTTTCAATGTGGTGGCGATGGCATGATAGCCTTTGTTTGGCTCGTCGACGTCGAAGAGGCGGTAGGTGCGGATGTTTTGGAAGGCGTATGGGATGTCTAGCTTAGTGGTGAGCTGGGGTGGCATCTCTGTGGGGTAGAGGAGACATTGTTCGAATTCGCGAGCGTCCATTGAGTTTCGAAATTCGAGATCTATCTTCCGATTGGGCTCTCCGGGTTTGTAGATGTATGTGAAGTGGCTGTCCCAATCGCCATGCCCGATCTCCTTTAGCTGTCCACAATCTGACCAGCTGACAGTGGCCTTGGCATCCTCCACTGCTACTCTGACAAAGTCCAGTGGTAGCCAATGAGAGACGCATCGAGGATCAGTAGTATCCGGCGAGGAGCTGATTACGAGCCGTCGAGTGATCCGCCAGCACTTATCCGACGCGGCCTCGTAGAGACGAAGGCCACACGACGAGGTTTTGCTGGCCGACATGCTTGGCGTTCGTTGTTCCCCAATTGGGCGACGTGGACTGGTTTCCGAATAGGTTGATAATGAAGCTTGGAAGATGGCGAGCTCTCCAGGATGTGGTTCTCGTGGCTTCATCGCTTGGAAGAATTGTCTTGGCAAGTTGGAGAAGTCCTCAACATCTTGCGAGCTCAGAAACATCACCTCGGCATCTTGACTCGGGAATTCGATCTCGAATGGGGTTGTCTCGTCAACGTTTTCCCATGCCTCAAGATCACCACGGACCAAGGTACGGGATAGATTTACAGTGCCTTGCTGATTGCACAGAGAAACCATCAGGTCACTCTCGTCGATGGTAGTCCACAATAGAAGCATGTAAGGCGCGCTATATGACTTCGAGCGATCGTTCCTGCTCCCAATTTGGGCGTTGACGAAGGTTCGAAACTTGACTCGTTCATGCGGGTATCCAGCGTTGTCGTCATCCACCTCTAGCCATCTATGGGCATCAGCAAGATCATCCATGGCGTTGGGCACATTCTCTTTTGCCTCGACTGTCTGCTCGAAGCTTTCGATCAGTAGCACGTCTTGTTTTAACAAGACTTGATCTTCAAAAGTTGGGAATTCGGCATTTGAGCCTCGTCGTCGATCGAAGTCTCGATCCAGGGACCTTGCCAAGTCTTTGACCAGTCGTCTGATGTTCTTGCTGGTGAGGTCTTTCTCGTTGTCGGTCCCCAGAATTATTTCCTCGAGTATCCAGGAGCATTTGAGAAGATCGATGTAGGCTTGATGACTGGATATGGTACTCTCCCAGTTGTAGTCGTGTAGTGACGCGTCTGTTTTTCGTCTCTGGGCACCATACTGAGCGAGCACCTTGCACAAAATGCGCGATTTGATGAGCCACCATATGGCCCACCGAAGCCACTTCTGAGTGCTGTATACACTATCCAAAGACTGTAGGCTAGCTTTGAATGCAGCTTGTAACTCTGGGCTCGCATCATGCTTGGCTCTTCCTGGTGACAGATATAGCGGCTCGTTAGTGGTCGACGGCAATGAGATGGTAGAGAGATCAGACGCCTCCGTTGCTGCTGAAAGGCCTGAAATTGGTTAACATCAAGTTGTCCTGCAATTCAATTGACCTGCCTCTGACACGCACCTGTTGCAATGGTACTTGGCTGAACTCTTTCAAGACTCTCGCTGCTGCCAGAGTAGGGGCTATCTGCAGTCGCATTACTCGGAGATCGTTGGGCGAGACTCAACCTTTGTAGATTGTCAAGACCAAGCCCGGTTGGGACTGTACCGCTAAAAGTCCGTTTTTGAAAATCCGGAGAACAATTACGGCCAAGCTCTGGTGACGCAAGCGATGTATCATTTCGAGGACTATACAAAGTTGTTGAGTCCGTCGTCGTAGTTGTCGCGATTCGTCTGACGGGCTGTACGCCACAGGTACAACTCTTATCATGGCCTGACGTTCGTCGGACGATTGTGTTGGTGTCCTGAGGCAGTAAATGACCATCATGGGCTTTCTCGTCCAAGAGTTGCCTAGCTATGTGTCAGCTTTGTTATAAAGTTCGTCGTTACATAATTACTCGCCTTCCATCTGAAGTCAGGATGAGCTGAAGAAGCTGCTGATCATCTCTGAACCTGTTGCGGAATTCTTGGATTGCACTTTGATCTTTGGCCCATTGGAGGCGCTTGAACCAAACACCACGGTCACTCCAGCCTTTAGTACGTAGTCACAGTCAGTAAAGAAACGGATGGAAGGCCTATCAGCAGGATTTCCTTACCAAGATTCTCATATTTGGCGGTCAAGTCTCGAACTCCACGAAGAGTCTGGAAACACCTTTCGAGCACATCTTTCACAGGCTTACCGTACTCGGAATCGACATCACGTCTAACTTGGTTACGAATTTGGAAAAGTACAACTCGATAAACTTGCAACTCCTGGGAAAGTCCTCCAAATTGTTCTGGCGCATTTTTGGCGACGGTATACACTGCGGTATAGAGGTTGTATGCTAATTTTGTCAACGCCACCGTATCGCCGATAGGGGAGTAACTCATCGTGAGATGTCTCATCCGACGGACGACTCGGGTGGGTCAACCGCACTTATGGGCCCCACGAGCTAATATTATATCGAGGAGATTGGATGACATTCGCCGGTTGACAGCCAGTATGCAGTCACAGTCTGCCCAAAGCTGCGTCTTTAGTGTCACGAGCCTGTCGAGAACAGGTCCAGACTGGAAACATTCAACAGCAGCCTTGGGCGGGATCCGGGCGAGCAAGCGAGTCGAAGCTCTCGCGCAGGGCTTTAGCGGCACGGGCTCCCTCCCAGCTCCCCGGGTATCAGATTGCGAATTATTTTAACGAGATAGTACTTGGCAATGGACACGACTAATGCACCTGAGGATCTGTCATAGGAGCTGTGGGTATGGTGTCCTCTTGCGATCTTCTCTGAAGCGACCTCTTGCAGGAAGATGTTCCTCAGCTCATGCAGGCGGAACGGGGAAACGGCCGAGGGCAGCCAAGAATCGCTCTTGTTTAGCGAGGGTGTGGGTGATCAATTTCGTCCAGCATTAGCGTGCGCGGCCCAGGTAGCCCTGCCAATAGGCGTCGATCGGGGTTGTGAAAAGCCTGGCAAGGCAGCCTTCAGCCTCGCAGGATGCATGAAGAAGATGGCTGTGCACTATGTATGAGTTCGTCTTATAGATGACTCACTGCGCTCAATCCCTTTGTACTGAAACATAATACGCAATTTGCCCAGTGAAAACCTTTCACAGGACGCAGTGAACAAAAGCATACGTTGCAACACGCTCCCAGCTGACCTTCACTCCTGTGGTGACTATGGCTCCACAGGACAAGACTCGATATGAGTCTTCCAGCCTCCAAGACGCGGATGCCAACACCGCGAACATTAACGGCAAATTGGTCAATCCGTTCAAGGGTCTACGCCACGAGCAAATGAGCGATAAGATCAAAGAGTTCATGATGAAGACCGAAATCGACGAGATGTGGGTGGAACTAATACGTAAAGGCGCCTTCCTGGCACAAGATGGCGAAGCATTCAGTCACCCCCGAACAGACAGCCTTCAATTAAAGCCAGACGAAAGACGAGCCCTCCAACAAGAAGACCCAAAGACTGGAAACAAATGGAACCAGCCGTGGATAATGTATGCTCTCGTCGGCTGCTGCTCGCTCGGTGCGGCCGTTCAAGGCTGGGATGAGACGGCGGTGAATGGGGCTCAGCTATTCTATCAGGACGCCTATGGGATTGACGGCAGTGACGGCCACAACCCGGGCATTCGAGGCCTGGTTAACTCTGCTCCTTATTTGTGCTGTGCTGTCCTTGGGTGCTGGTTGACTGAGCCTCTCAACCGGTTGTTGGGAAGGCGAGGAACCATCTTCGTCACTTGCATTCTCTCCAGCCTGACATGCGTATGGCAGGCTTTCACGAACACTTGGTGGCATCTGTTCATTGCGAGATTTTGCTTGGGCCTTGGGGTGGGACCGAAGAGTGCCACGATCCCAATTTACTCCGCTGAGTGTGTGCCCGCTAACATTCGAGGCGCACTCGTTATGATGTGGCAGATGTGGACGGCTTTTGGAATTATGCTTGGATACATCGCCGGCGTCATTTTCCGAGGCGTCCTCAGCGGAGACTCCACCACGTGTACTAATTACAATGCCAATCCCCCGCCAGACCTACTGGGTATTGAATGCAGTTTGAATTGGAGGTTGATGTTGGCAAGCCCGATGGTGCTTCCTCTAATCGCCGCCGCCTATGTCTTCACCCTCCCAGAGTCCCCGCGCTGGTTGTTGCTCAAGGCTCGCCAAGGAAAAATTGCATACTATGACAAGGCTTTTAGGTCGCTGTGCAAACTTCGCCATTCGAAACTCCAAGCAGCACGAGATCTATTCCTCATTCACCACCTACTTGATGGGGAAGAGGACATCAAGAAAGGACACAATCGATTTATTGAGCTGTGGAGTGTGGCTCGCAACCGCAGAGCCTTAGTTGCCAGCTTGACCGTGATGTTTCTTCAGCAAATTTGCGGCGTCAATGTCATGGCTTTCTACTCGTCCGAGGTTTTGTCGAAAGTTTTTGGGGGTGGCACAAGGGGTGACAAGAAGGCATTGCTGGGATCATTAGGTTTCGGCATACTCAACTTCGTCTTTGCATTGCCGGCAGTGTACACAATCGACACGTTCGGACGACGTAACCTACTTCTTTGCACCTTTCCATTCCTCGCACTATTCCAGCTTTTCACCAGCATTGGCTCCCTCTCGCGCTTCCAAGATCATAGTGCAACTCAGACAGGGCTCATTTTGACTGGCATGTACATGTTCAGCGTATTCTACAGCCCTGGAGAGGGACCCGTGCCGTTCGTTTATTCCGCAGAATCGATGCCGTTATATGTCAGGGATATCGGTATGTCGATGGCAACTGCGACACTGTGGTTCTTCAACTTCTTATTGGCCGTCACATTTCCAAACTTTCAGGTAGCATTTACTGATTCTGGTGCCTTCGGTTGGTATGCTGCATGGTGTGTCGTCGGATGGTTCATGATACTATTTCTTGTTTACGAAACTAAGGACTTGACCCTCGAACAACTGGACGCACGATTCAGCATCCCCACGAAGACCCATGCCGTGTGGGCTATGAACGATGCAGTGTGGGTCTTCCGATATTATTTCCTAATGAGAAGGGGAGAGAAGAGACCAGTATTGAGCGTGTGGACAGAAGGCGAGGGGAGTGAGATTGGGGAAAGACCGGCCCCCAGAAAACTATCAATGGAGATTGTGCAAAGGGAGATTTCGGGTATCGATAATTAGCATACCATTGAATGACGAACGTGAGAATCGTAACAACGTGTCGACCAAGTTGATTTCTGCAGATACCGAGGGCCGAGGATCTCCGGGTTCCGGGCTTGAGACGCATTTAGAAATGAAGGCTTTATAGGCGCGCATACCTGAGTAGCCCGCCAAAAAATGTGTGGCGTGCTGCCTGTTTTTCCCTTAAATAAGCTGTTATGATAGAAGCCCGAATGCATCTTTGAGCTCGTATCACACAATGATCGCCAAAATTCTTGCCCTTGCAGCCCTCGTGGCTTCTCCTGTCACTGCATCGATAACATGTCTCAAAGTCGGCGCGACCGCAACAGCACAGTGGACCAACGCAGCCACACGAAGATGTACATGGACGGGCACTGTCGGCAGTAACTTCGGCACTGATCCCGCCAATGCTGGAGAGTAAGATAAAATCACTGCCAGTAGATGGTGAAATGATATAATTACTGACTTTCGCTTGTACTTCTTTTAGCTATAGCTGTAATGGCCGGTAAGAGGGTGGATCTTTTCGCAAGGAAGTGATCATCTTGACTAAAGACCCTCAGCTGTGGTGCTGGATGCACCGGAACATCGATCGGAAATGTGTAGTACGAAAGTCGATTACCCCTACCCAGGAGACAGGTACTGAGGCTGTATTAGTTCTCAGGATTGTTTCTCCCACGATATATGTTCTTATTTCAACAATGCCAGTGGTGGTGCCAGGTGAGTCTAAATCTCCTTAGGGCTAGTCGCCTCCGTTTGCGAAAGTTGTTAACGGTACCGTACTTAAAGTGATGCAACATGTGGGGCGGCTTTCACAGCCGCTGAAGACGACACAGCATTCGGCCTTGCCTATGGGTGCTCTCAGACAAATCCGACCAACCCCGTGATACCACCGACGGCACAGCCAGTGTGCCATTGATGAGAGAGACGTCGGTCAAGGACCCTCATATATCCACACGGGCTCTTCTCGTTGATCTTCAAATTGCTTCGAGTTGCGTTGCCGACAATTACGTTAGTATTGCCTCACTATCCTTGATAGAAAGAGTCACTCGCCCAGGACATCTGGATGCTTCATTTTATCGACGAATTTCCGCACATTGAAGGTCCGCAAACAGCTTTACCATGAACTTTCCGCTTGAATGTAAGTACATAGATTTCCAAATGTCTACAAGTCGCAAATTGGAGCATTCTTCGAAATCATGGTGCACTCGCTCAAGCTCTTGATATGTCCGAGGATGTCCCCCTCTCCACGGCGAAAGGTACTCACCTTTATTGCTTGGTTTCACAAAGGACCAGTACCGTTTGACAAGACCAAGGCGCGTCAATGTTTGCCGTCCTTCTCTTCCTATGCAATCAAGGAATTTTTCAAGATAATCAATCTGGTCGAAGAGAAACAAGTTTTTAGTGAGGTAGATGGATAGTCCTTCGTAAAGTGTCTGCTTGCAAGTTCGAAGCAGACCAAACGAGCTGTTCATGTGGCGATCCTGACGATTACCTTCACTGTAGCAGTAATCGTCAATGGAACCACCATGCTTGACCAGTACCATGTCATAGATTATGTTCCGTATCTCGCCTGATAAATTAAGTAATCTCGACCGAGATCTCGGATCATATGAGGTATCCGGCCTTGCCTGATGATTTGTAGATTTTTTCCGTTCAGGTAGGTTACACGTGCTTGGGGACTGCTTGTCCTTGCGTGGAGGGTGGAGTATGGAAGTCATTACACAAACAGATGATTTAATGGTCCTTCGTGTTCTGCTTCGAGCTCAGTTCTTGATTTCAGAGCTGATAATGTGGTTCTGGAAGAGAGCCAAAGAGAATGGTCTGTCGTTGTTGTGGGCAGGCCTATGATGCTGGGCAATGTCCTATTAAATACTGGTATGGTACTGAGCCATAGTATGTAACTTATGTCATGGATTGGGCTAGGGTTTTGAGACTGTTGAGGGTCAACGAGGAATGAAGTGAGAACTGGACGGAAGAGACTGGTTATGGAGCGGCGCCAAGGCCTATACCAAATTCAGCCTTATCTCTTGGCATTTGCCCTGCAGATTGGGCTTCCTGAACTAGCACCGCCATTAAGGCTGTCTACACGGTGAACGAAGCCGGCCTCTTCCACCTCGCTTCTGAAATACTGCTTGAGAGACTAGCAGTGAAAAAGGGGCCTTTATTTTCCTCGATATCCTGTGAAGCTCTGCCGGCGCAACAATGAGATGGTCCCTCCGTTTTGCCGTTAGCGCCTCCCTCCTCCTGATCATCCTCCTTGTGCTACTCAAGAACCACCTCGAAGACATTTGGGACCAATACAGCGTGGGGACCTACATTGCGACTTCATGGAAGAAGACATTTCAGCATGGCATAGTGGAAAACATACCTGCGTTTCGGGCCGAGCCAGGCGACAAGGTCATTATCATGGCGAAGCTCGAGAAAGAGAATACGGACTGGGTATTTGATGGGCTGCCCGAGTATGATCAACGCCACTCCACGCGGTGATTGGCTGATCTTCTCTGCTAGCTGGCAAGCAGCAATCTACACCGTGAATCCCACCTTCGCAAACTCCACCGCCCTCAAGACCCCTATGAACAAAGGCCACGAAGCCATGGCCTACCTTTCCTACGTAATAGATAACTACGACAACTTACCATCAACCATGGCTTTCCTACACTCTCATCGAGATGGCTTCCTGAGCGCCTGGCATACTGATACTGCCTTACATGACAACGTGGACGCCCTCCGCACGTTACAACTACCATTTGTATCAAGGAATGGCTATGTTAATCTTCGCTGCAACTGGAATCCCGGGTGCAAAGAGGCGCATAGAAATAATGCCCATGTAACGCCTGAAATTTGGGCGGACATCTTCACGGGGACGTCTACGGAGAAGAGTGAAGCTCCAAAGCAGGTTGGCGCAGCTTGCTGCGCGCAGTTTGCTGTCTCGAAAGATCAAGTGCGTATACGGCCGTTGAGTGACTACATACACTTTCGAGAATGGATTGTGGAGACGGAAAAGAGTGACGCGAAGAGTGGGCGAGTGATGGAGTTTTTGTGGCATGTGATCTTTGGGAAGGATGCTGTTTAGTAAGCTGACACTCGAACCTTCACTTCGCCTATTACTATCATGTCGCTGTGTTGTATGTGGGAGCATCTTGCTTACATGCCCAATATAGCTGTCCTTCCGAAGAGCAATGCTACTGTGACGTCTATGGACGATGCTAGTGAAGAATTGCCGACTGTAATGACGACCTCGATACCCTTGAACTTGGCCAAGTCATAGCCAGCCAACATCAATCATGGTGATAATTTATAAGTAGATAAGTATCTAATGAAACCCGGCAACACACCATTCTGGATACCCAATCGCCAAGCCATGAGTCACTGCCAATGATATATATGATGACGTCCTATCTTTGTTGTTTGTTGAAAACTACAATACCACTCCTAATGGTGGTTGGACACCAAAGGCTTTCTCCAAGCCATTGGAGTTTCTCGTATGCCAGAGATCGAATTTCTTTACGCATATAACATCGACGTGGAGTGCAACACAATTGCGATAAAAGCAAGGCTTGATTTTATGTCAACCATTACGTGCTGGAGTAAGAAACCTAGTGAGGGTTTCATGTAGCGGTGCTACGCGAAGCTATTAGAGCTTCAGAGGACCTATGTTCAATGAAACATGAGAGTGTTTAGTATCATACCCTCGTTGCCCTAAGATACTTGTGTCGCAGCTAAGTTATATAGATATACTCTGAAGTGGGTTCAGGCCGTAAGGCACTGACGTTGTGCAATAAGGTAGCGGGTGGCTGTCGGTACCGTGAATAGGAATTGCTTGGTGTTACCACCCGCAGTGTTCCGTCACCATTGTCTATCACGTTTCCTCCTTACACGGGCATTCATTTACTGTATATTCCTACAGCCACCACTCCCAACCCTCCGGATCTTCTTTCTTACCACTTAGATGCTCAAATCCTGACTGCATTCCACTTCAACCACCAACTACAGTGGCTCGGGTTCATCGGCTTCCACTAACACATCTCTATACTTTCTGCACCGGTCCTCAGGTAACTCCGTCATTGAAGCCTTCTGTCTCTACAAATATATCTTCATACCAGTCTAGGAATCGTCATGAAGACTCAAGCATGCAAATTCTTTTTACAAGGAAGATGTACCCGAGGCCAGCTTTGCACTTACAGTCATGAGATCGCCTGGAACACCTGGCGAGCGGATGCAGAAATCTCCGTTCCACCATTTCACACGCAGCATGGGCCGACAACCTCATCAACGCTAGCCAGACAGCATGGTATACCATGTCGCTTCTATGGCTTGGGACATTGTAGTAGGGGTGATGACTGTGCCTACGAACATATTGACAGCTCCAATACTACTTCCACCGGAGCTCATGACGAAGTACCTACTGGACCTCCTTCGACTGCAGAGTCTCAAATGGCTACACAAGCGTCAAGACCAAAGCCCACTCCTCGAGTCATCGAATCGCGTAACCTAAAGGGTGCGAGCGTGGATTTTGGACCCGGTGCTGCTGTCAACAGTGTACAAATTGGCAAGTCAACCGAGTTATCAGCTCAGGTACAGATGAGCTCAGTCACTTGCTCTTGGTACAAACCCTCCCGGTCTGCTTGGCTCCTGTATAGCGATGTTCGTAAAGCCCTGGAGGCCGAAGGTTTTATCACGGACTCTAGACTCGAGATCTTGGGACGAAAAATCACGGCTTATCTTGAGTATCCCGACATCATAACATCAGTGCACCTTGCGAATCTAGACGCAGTTACTTCCAAATTTGATATCGTGCGCGAAATACCTGGTCACCTACAGCCATTCGACATAGTGATGGGGGATTTGTCGTACACAACATCACTTGGTCAGGCTGGGGAAATCATCAAAAAAATGCTCAGCGGTTTCGGCTTTCTGGAGAATTTGGAGCTCAACGATATTTTCAGCCCAAACCAAGTGAGAGCGACCGCGCGATTTGCAACCGATGAAGCTGCGCGAAGCGCCGTCCGCGAGCTCAGTGGGGTGAGAGTTATTCCACTGGGCAAGTCAAAACTTTGGGTAAACCCCCTGGTTTCAGTCAAATTCAACGTTCTCAGGGATGTATACAGTGCCATCCAAGAAGAATTGGACTCTGCCAAGCCTCGATTTTGGGCTGTTGGACATGTCAAACTTAAGGTGTTCCCACCCTCGAGCTTTTCACAGAATCTGATTGCCGTCCGGCTTTACGGCGAAAATGCTAGATCCGTTGCACAAGCGAAGGACTCGCTTGAGAAGATCCTTGCCGGCGATGTTGCTATGGATGATGGTGAAATAATCTGGGATGATTTCTTTGCGACTTTTGCAGGACTGAATTACCTCGACGATTTGGCTTGGAAGTGCAACGTTAAAGTCCACAGGGACTCGCGAAAAAATCTGCTCACTCTATACGGCTCCTCACATAGCAAAAACGAGATCTTGCTAGCTTTGGCTGCAAGGAATACTAGACTCATAGCAACGACGTACTACATCCGACTGAATACTGAAGAGGACATCAACAAAGCTCGTAACGGAGGGTTTCGCCGTATAGTGGCAGCTCTTGGAAAGGAACACGCAAGTATAGATCTCCGTTCACGTATCAAGGTCATCACTATCGTCGGAACGTTCCAAGACTCAGAAATGGCTCGGAAACTTCTGGATTGCAACACCGCTTCCGATGTCAGGAAGCTCAGCCTTGAGGGGGTCATCAACAATCCGGACTGCGTCGTCTGCTACACCGAAGCCGACCAAGTCTACCGCACACCTTGTGGCCACATCTACTGCGCTAGTTGCTTCGCCCACCAATGCGCTTCCGCTGCAGACCAAAATATCCCTTTGCGATGCCTGGGCGCTACAGGAGAGTGTGCACAAGTGTTCAGTCTTCGTGAGCTCAAGAATACGCTACGATCCGAGGCCTTCGAGCGGCTGTTGGAAGATTCGTTTGCCATGCATATCCGAACGCATCCCAAGGAGTACCAGTACTGCCCCACGCCAGATTGCGAGCAGATATACAGCACCTCCATGGTTGAATTCGAAAGTGTCTTAATCTGTCCGAAATGCCTAACACCAATCTGCACGAGCTGCCGGGTAGTTCAGCACGATCGCAAGTCAACCCTCTATCTACCTCATGCTACAAATAACCAGCTAATCAAAACTATCAGGCATGACATGCGAATTCTACAAACGCCACGTTGAAGGCAATGCCGCCTTCGAGAAATGGAAAAAAGAAAACAAAGTCAAGGACTGCCCCATCTGCAGAGCCCCGATCCAGAAGACTTTTGGATGCAATCACATGGAGTGTGCGAATTGTCGGGCGCACATTTGCTGGGTGTGTTTGAAGACGTGGAAGGATGAGGATGGTTGCTATATGCATTTGCAGGATATGCATGGGGATATCTATGATGGTGATAGTGAGGAGGACGATGAGGAGGAGGAGGAAGAGGAGGAGGAGGAGGAGGAGGCGGCGGAGGAGGAGGAGGAGGAGGAGGAGGAGGAAGAGGAGGAGGAGGCGTTTGGTGCGGATGGTGCGGATGGTGAAGGTGATCAGGATGGCGATGGATGGCTTGATTTGCCACTCTTACCACAGTTCTTGAGAGATCTCATTTAGACAGTAAGTCATTGCGCTATTTTGATCACAAGTATGGTAAATAGAGCTTGAAGTGTCTACCATATGCCGCAGGCGCTCCTCTATCCAAGTAATACGCACGCTACATATGGCTTCTAAAAAGCCACAACACTGCCACTTTTCAAGCAACTTCCCCCTACACTAACCCATTGTTGACTTGTCGGACTTCTCTATGACTTCTATGCAGCTTGTCCGGCCCCTGCAGCTGTCTCCCAAGGCCACAGATCACTATCATCCACCTCCCTTTCCAACGCCCCGGGCTTTTGTGCAGGGGCAAACGCCACATCGACTGCTCGCTCGTCGTCATCTTCAGCTCCAGCGGGATCTCCTCTCCAATGAGTAGAGCCAGGGGACGCCCTTATCCACTCCACAACCCTCTCTTTCCCCTTGCTTGTCGATTGCAAGATCAGATCGAATTCCTCCTGGGCGCCCTCCTCTCCGTGCTGTTTCTTCATCCTCCTTGGCCAAGCTTCGACAACGGTGTTGGTCTCGCACATCTCCATCCCAGCAGCTACGCAGACTTTGTCGAAATCGAGCATGCTATTCAACCAGTAGTCGAAAAAGTCGTCATTGTTGCGCACGATCTCCTGAGCGTCCACCATTTGCTGGTAGATCATTAGCACAAGTTGGTCGCTCCAGCCATCGCTGGAGGTTATTTGGTACGCTAGGGTTTCCGGGTCGAAGAATTTCCAAACGGCTTCGAATTCCTGGTTTTTGATTTCTGGGGAAGAGGCGCTGACTACCGCTAGTGCTTCGTCTGTGGCGGTGAGATGTTGGGTCAGTAGTACAGCGTGGGGATTTTGTTCTGGTGATTTGAGTAGGGGACCGAGTGCGAGGAGAGTGGCTTCGACGCCAATAGTATCGGCGATGGTGCTGGCGTCGATGCGGTCGAAGGAGGAGGTGGAGAAAGGGTGGAGTGTCTCTTTGAGGACGCGCGGGAGGTCGGGGAGGTCCTGGCTGTAGAAGTGAAAGTCCACCATTGTGTTTGAGAGCTTTTCGCAGAAGGTCTCGAGTTGTTCTCGGATGTAGAAGTAGAGATGGCCGTAGATGTCTTCTATTGGTACATTATAACCCCTGGGTTTGATCACGTCTTTGAGGGGCCAGCCGTTCATTGGATCCAAGTAGTCATGGGGTAGCCAAGTGGCTGTATCTGCGTCGAAAAGCGTGGGATTGGGACAGGTAAACTCATCGAGTGGGGTTCCAAATGGTAGCAGCACTCCAGTTGCTCTCATTCGCTGAGTGGATAGGCGTCGAGAAGGCGGCAAGTTGAACAAATGACGCTCGAATTGGTCGACATTAGCCGTAGCGCGCTCACGTTCTGCCTCAGTCTGTGCCACTCCATGTTTAAACTCGAACAATCGGAGGATGGATGCCCACTGATGCTTCCCCAAACGAACACAGATTTGGCTCGAACCGAACGAAAAGGTCTTTGTTACCAGCTCATCTTTGGTGCTTTTGCCGCTCTCAGCTCCAGCAGCGACCAAAGGGCGCAGTCTCTCGCTTATGATAGCGAGCATTGGCGGAGTTAGCCTCGCTGAATACCAGAGATGCATCATTATTCCAGCTCCAATGGCGGGGGAAAGTGTCATAGCACAGAGTAGCAAGAGCAGAGATTGTGCCACAAGGGCCCCATCTTGAGCGTTGATCACGCACGTAGTAGTGCCGCTGAAAGCTGCCGGAATGCCATTCATGGTTGCGATGACGCTCTTGAGGTCGCCGCAGGCTGTCATAAGGGGTTAGCAAGAGCCTAAAGTGACGATTGGTGCTGAACTAACCCGCAAAACACAGCGCCAGATCCTCGTTGCTGTCTCCGCCTTCGTTATTTCGAAGGTTGAGCACCTAAAATTGGGTCAGCTTTTCCAGATCTTAAAGCAGCAGGATTGCATTTGCAAGCTCAAGATTTTTTCTTTCTGCAGTAACGTGCGGTACGTTGAGAAGAAACGGTATGATCGTTATAATCAACAGCTTCCCTGCTCGATGACAGCGAGGACGATCCAAGAACAGAGAGAAGAAGCAGAGATCCGCACTTTGAACAATATCTTAGGCAGCGAAAGCGGCCTTGCATACTCCAAAGCACCAAGAATGGTAGAAAAGTATACTTACATCATAAGCACTCGCCACCTCCCCAAACAACTTCCCATCCGAGAACGACGGTGCACTTTTCCCTTCCCTCCACCATGTAGGCATCCATGTGCTGCTCATCGAATCATTCCAAATTTCCTTCCCCTTCTTCTTCTTGCACTCGCTTCTATGTAGCCATCGATGCGCTAGCTGGCACTCCTTGCTGCAGTACTATATGCGTATTAGCGCTTGGAGCTGTTGAAAGGCGGCGGTGGAGGTTAGGTTACCGCGACAAGAAGACAGCCACCGCAGTGCTTGAGGGGGCCGCTACCGTCATGCGTGGGCATGTTGCCCTCGCTGTCGACGGTGATGTTGGCGCATTGTACACGCCTTGATGACGTTTCTGGGGTTGTAGTCATGTTTGCGTGGCTTCTGGATGTGGTGTTGTTTGGATACGTGTTGCTGTTGATGATGTTGATGATGATGATGAAGAGGAAGAAGAAGAAGAGAGGTTGATCGCGAAAGAATCACTTTTGTTGACTAAGAGTGCTGGTATTGATAATAACCGGTGCTAGAACCGGTGCTAGACCGGGGTGATATATATTTACCGGAAGGTTGTATTATATATGCGAAAAAGGGCTAGGTTGTGCGCATCTTAGGTAAGATACCTTCTTTTGTTGTCCGTAGGCAACCATAGATACGTAGACAAGACCCTGTTAGACCGTTTAATGGGTACCCAGGTCATATATTTGTTGACCTAATCAATAAAGAACCATACCATAAGTGATCTATTTTCTCAGTATTCCACTTGAAAGCCCCTTCTCTCAGATGCTCGTCCTTTCATCCCCCAATCTATATGCCCTGCTATATGAAACCTCCGAGAAGGTAACTAGCATGAACGTTGGGTATACTATCCTTAATGACATGTATCAGGCTGACGAAGAACGTACTAAGCCTGTTAAGTTGTCTCTTGACTAGAAAGCCAGCTTCCACTTGCCTAGTAGCTCCACTGCATCCACCCAGACCAGTCTGGAAATCAATGAGTCTTGAATAGCTTTTCCAGTCTCCAAGGCATCTCGGGATTATGGTGAACAACAGGCTCATCACCACCGAGTTGCGTCATCGCCTGCCCACTCCTCGCTATCCTGGGGCAGCTTGCCCCTCCTCCTCCATTCAGGCAGTAAGGGTAGTGTCCTCGGACATGGTAAAATGTACAGTATGCCCGACTTGGACCTCGAGTGTCCCATTCTACGCAGCGGGTTCCACGCGATTTCATGCGTGGTGATATAATTCTATCTTTCCAGAGAAGGTGGACTAGGGCATCGTAGACTGGTACTTTAATCCAGAGTCCGAGCGTTGGAGGAGGAAAGATGTCGCGGAAGAAGGTGTTAGTGCTGCGCGAGCAGATAGTGGTGCCCATATCTAGGTGTGATATTATGTTGTATAAGATTTCGTTGGAGACATCGAATAAGCCGTATTTTGGTGTCGCCGTGGTTGTCATGATGCGATAGTCGAGTCGATTGTTTTTGACAGATCTTTGAAGATATGCAACAATTGTATGTGATTGCAAATGTCAAAGAATTGAAGGTGTGAAGACTGATAATTGAATTGAGTTGAGGAATCTGATGAACTTCTGGTAATGACCGTTATTCTCAATTTCACCAATATAGTCACGTTGAATCGAAACTCTGAATCCATAGGCGTGTCGACGTGAATTTGAAAATTACACGGTCAACACCATCGCCAGAGAAGGCGTCGAGAATGTAGGAAGCCTTGCAGATCAAGGCTCTTGCCAGTGCGTTGACTGAATGTCGCCGAATGATGATTTTGGGACTGACAGAAGCAAACAGACAGAAAGTGATAGCATCGCGAATGCGACCTTGTGCACCGAGAAGGCCAAAATATTCGTCCAATCCCGCGTTGAAAAGCAAAGAAAGGACAAGATGATCCCCATTTTGGACTCTCATTCTACTCCTGTCTGGCTCTTGCTGCCAATTCTGATCTTTCGGGTACTCTAAAAGCCATGCTGAGAATTCCCCTATTTTGTTGATTGGGAAGGCTAACCTACTCTACACCACGAAGCAAGAGAACCGGGTATGTGTTGGGACGAAAGAACGCGGGGAAGCAGTCAATTGCGCTTAGGTTTCTTCCCGTTAGATACCTTATCTATCAAGAATATCGCGCTAGCCTAATCGAGACTTGCCTTTTTACGGGTCCAATGAACGTCTAAGCGCGCTAGAAGCACCTTTTCAATTGTTTCCAACTCATCTGAAATGGCCACTTCTATAAACTTGACATCGCCGAATAAATCATAAAATAAACTCTTCTCTGTAAGTTCATCATAGACTACCTTTACTTAAACCTAACAAAAATCAAGTCAAATCGCATTTCCGTGAGATCGGTACTTATGAAAAAGCCTAACCAATTCTGTTATCTACCTCGAAAATCCGAGCCATGTATTTCTTATGACCTCGAACTTTGGTGGAGTGGATAGAATGGCGATACTTGCGGCTCCCAGCTGCACAATTGGCAACTATGCATTCCGTTTTGAAGACGCTTTAGGGCAGCTGCATGTCAGTATGTTGATCACTTCAATACAAATTGACGGCACTGGGTCAGCGATCGCATGAATGGGAAGGAGCAGAATCACAGAAATGTATGGGACCTCCTCACTTTTTCGACGTTAGACTGCATGGTTGTCATTCCACGAGTCACTAATAGCAATGAAGCAAAGATAGCTTTTCGATGGATTGCTAGCCCGAAATTTTTGGCCTGAGGATGTGCAATAAAAGCCCAGCGCCTGGTATTTTACAGTCACGAACATGCCACTCCAGCTGGGAGATTGAAGCAGGGACATTTTATTCGCATTAAAATCAACGTACATGCCGTGCCATTGGGCGTATCTTTCAGGTATTAAAGCTCCATCGAACCCCTATCGCTGTCGCTATCGCTACCATTTGAGTCTCAGATTCCAGCTTCCAGATAGGTCCAGAAGACCTTTGATCTGGCAAAAGAAGTGGGTATATCGAGAAAACTAGGTACTGCATTTCAGGCCAACGCAACGATGGCCAGAGATCAGATCCCATATGTCAGGACAAAGCGCAAAGTCTTTATTTCTTCAAAATGTTCTTCCGAGTCCAGGCGGTAGAAGCCGGCAGGTGAAGCGTGGAATCAGAATCGTGGAGATCATATACAATGAGGTGGGTATATACGCATCGATCACAGCAAGATCAGGTAGTTCGACGGCTGTAGGGGAAATTAGTCTTATGAAACATCCCGTTGAGGCTGAGTCGGTACTTACAGCTATACCCGTCTCTCCCGTCTCCTTCTTCGCCTGCCACCACCTGCCGCTGACATCCGAGACCTCTAGGATTTCGTGTTTCGAAAAGCTGATCTCATTTGCGTCGTCTGGATTTGCTTCGTACGAGTATATCGCCTTTGCTCGGTATGGGTATTCCGTAGGCGACGTGACGTCGTTGCCCACATGTTGCTGTTCTGATATCCCTGCTGCTGCTGTGGGTGTCTGACCTGCTGGTGATGCTGATCGATTACCTTGTCCGAAGCGTTGCTGACTTGATTGTTGGCCTGCAAGACCGCCTGGGTAGCCTGAGACGGGTGATGAGGTCTCGAAGCCGTTGAGTTGGGCGGATGTGTACATTTGGGGTGCGTGGGAGTTTGTGTGCGTTGTTTCTGGGTTGCCATTGGCGTAGTGAGGTGAGATGGGGCGGCTGTGGCGCGTTGATCCACGTTGTTCTTTGTGTAAAGCGAAGGAGTCGATGTAGCCTCGGTGCGTGGCTTGGGATGTTGAGCCGAAGTAGAAGATCCATACAATCTGGAGGAAGTTAGCGTGGGGTAAAGGGCCTTGGCTGAATATTCACGTACCATAACCATGGAGAGTAGGATGAAGCCAGCTGCTGAAGCTTCCTTGGCACCGTCTGAGGAGTACACCAACACGTTGATTATGGATGGCATGTACACCAGACCCACAGCCAAGAATCCTACGACCTGCAAATTGTGAGCTCGGAGAAGACACGGGATGGAGCGGGTCGCTTACAGCAACATGGTATGTCTGTGTCGATGCTGAGCCCACCACTATGAAGACGCCTACTACCACGCAGAACATGTATGCTATCACCCACCACGCGAAGTTTGGGAACTGCCCTCTTATGTCTGCAATGAGGGATGCGACGAAGGTGATGAGCCACGCAAGCTGTTCGACCCGATTATTAGCCTCCATCTATCCTAGACCAAATATTCCTGTGAAGGAGTTGACGTACGTATGCAATAGAAATAGTCGCGAGTGCGAAAGGGTCACCGATAATATGTCCTGCAACATTCAGTACGAGCTTCCTTCAGATGTTGGTATTCTTCCTACCCATGCTAAACCCTCGCATCCTGCCTCGTCGTCCGGCATTTGCTTCCAAATTGCCATTCATCTTGCGAAGGGATGGCGATTCAAGACTGCCGTATGATGAGGGCATAGAGAGCCCAACAGAAGTGTAAGATGTCCGCCTCAAATTCACTGAAGAAGATCTGCGATGACTGTTGTAGATGTCGCGTTTCTTTGATCACTTCCCAGTCTAGACTCTGAATCCAAATCCGGTCGTGAAGTCGTCGAGGGGCTTGTTGTTGGTTCTTTGTTGAGGATTTTCTGAGTGAAGCCAACCTGCGGCGTAGTGAGGGGTTTGATTAAAGCAGAGAAGATGTGTAACGTCGCACTGGCCAAGGAAGTGCGAGGATATTTTGGCCGAATGAAGATGAGCAAGAGTATTACGTATTTCGGAAACGTGAATGAGCGTGAAGTTATATGGGGTGAGGATGGTTGGAGGCGGTTTGTGGAGAGGTGTTGATTTGCGACGACCAGGAGGAGTCGGTTGTAGTTTCAGGCGTAGCAGCGGTCGCAGCAAGCGCCTCTAAAATTAAACCAGGATAAAATCTTCACCATAGGCCTATCGAAGGAATCAACTCACTCGCCAATAAATTTAGTATGACTCGCGGGTCTGGAAAAGGTCACTGTTAATGATTCGCAGCGGTTGTCTGTTTACTCCTCGTAGAAGAACAATGAAGCACCAAGTAAGTAAGCCGGAAATTGGAAAGATTTGTCCTACGAATCAGAATCTTGCGGAGATTATACGCTAATTCAGGCACAGAAGTTCCCAGGCCTTGTCAGGCTAACCGTTCGGATGGCTCTCGGATGCTCAGGCACAAAGACAATGTTGTTGGCTCGACAGTGCGCAAGGCATCGCATAGATCAGATAACCCATTGCGGCAATCTGCAGCAGCAATGGCTTTCACTAAGGCTCTGTGGTAAAAAATATTAATCTAATCGATTAATAATCGATTATTAATCGATTAATAACGCTAAGCCTAGTTGTAAGGTAATAAACTAAAATACTAGTCTCTAAACTTCTCTACCTTATCTTTATTCTTTCCTAATTAATTAAACCTAGCTTAAGACCTTACCTGATAAGGCTAGCGTCGTTTAACGATCTAACTTTATAAGGCTAACGTAGCCGTATTATCTAGCCTAGTAAGGTTAGCGCTATTAATCGATTAATAATCGATTAAATCGATAAATCCACTTTGAAATTAATCGATTAACGATTAACGCACCATTAATTACCACAGAGCACTAAGGATCTTCCGCTTTTGCGTGGCTCTCCACTTCACTCCTTTATCCTTCACTTCACTATTATTATCTGGTCTGAATCTACCGATCCAGGATCGGACGATATTGATTGCGTCGACTACTCGTTTTCCACGCATTGTGCCCTCGAGTATTCACGGTGCAATCCAAGCAATTGCGAAGGCTTCCACATTGAGAATGACACGCGCCACTCCAGGATGACCCCCTTGTAGTGATAGAGAAGAGCCCTTCACGAGGTGCTTCACCGTGCTCCAGTGAAGCCTGCCATTCCTCCATAGAAAGGACAGAGTCCTGTTGGCGAGCTTGCGCCTTTGTGACTTCAGGCGAGATTGGGTAGTCGTCGCCAAAGCCTTGGTAGTCAAGGCATAGGAAGTAGTATAGTGGGGTTGCTTGCGACGATGTCCGCACGAGCTCAGGGTGACACATTGCTAGGAACATGAGCATAGGAATGGATGGATCTCTGTCCATCTCGGAGCTGCCAATTTCCGATCTTCATCGATATGCATCTCTTTCTTTGACATCCTCGGCTCGATGTACCTCCTGCCTCCTAACCCCCTTCTCCACCTCAACGATCCTACCTTCCCACTCAGTCCAGCACTCACTCTCCCCTAATACGCCCAGCTCGTACCATCTCTGGATTGCTGCAGCGCTTCTGGCCCTCAGCTCCGACATCTCGCGTGCCTGCGCATCCTGTAGTGATTCCGCCTTGGCTAGCCTTGGTTGCAGTGCGACCAACGAAGCAGAGGATTCTGCGGAAGGGATTGGAAGGTCCCTGATAGCGTTGAGGCGTGATGCCGTGGTAGGGAAAGAGGGAGCACATGAGTTGATAATGCCGAGTAGCTCAGTCGCCGACAACGTAATTGGAATATCGTCGGCGTTAGGATGGAAGAGATCTGGATATTTGGCATCTATTCGGGAGCATTAGCAGAGCGGATTGTACAGCATAAGCTGACTCACGAAATTGAAGCAAATCACGAACGACCACAGCTCTAGCGGCCAGCTTTCGAAGGTCGTTTTCCAGTCTTGCTAATCGAGCTTGTGCTGTCTGGTCTCTGCCCTTCTCAACCACATGTTGTAGAGCTTCTTCGACATTCCCACTTCCACTCAGGTACCAACCTACTCTTATGATGCGGTCTTCCAGCGCGTCTAGAGTCTCAAGGGCGGTTTTGTTGGCTTGATCGCCCATCTTGAACGACGACGTGGTAGATGCAAGTGTGCACGTGCGAGATGTTGAAATAACTTTCAGTCCTGTTCGAATTATATGTCGTGGCTGAATCGACTCACTAGCGGCACGAGTAAGTGACAAAGTTCCAGAGCGGTCTAACCGAATCTAGGCTAGAAGGATTCACCCCTCAACCGGCCACACCCCTCGGTCGGCCACCTTGTAGGGCTAGGTACCTAGGAATCCTTGGTTTTCTTACTCCGGGCTCTAGCTCTAGGGATCTCTTAAGGGGTAAGCGATTAATTACTATATTTTAAAAACTATACAAATATAAATAAATATTTTAGTACGAAAATTATAGTAATTAATTATTACTATAATTTCGTACGCGGGGTCTTAATATTAAAACGATTATTTATAAAATTATAATAAAGTAATTAATTAAAAGGTATAACTAGTTAAAGAGTAAATTCTTTTAGAAATAAACTATTAATAAATTAAAATATATTATTTATTAATAATAGTAACCTACCGGTTTTAGTATCTAAATTTATTTATATAATTCCCCTTTTATCTCTATATCCCTAATAGTATATAAAGATAAATTTATAACTCGGACGGGGTCTAAAGTTTCTCTAATTAAATTAATATATCTTTAATATATATATTAATATTAAGGTTAAGCCGGGGTAAAGAATATACTCGATATATATATAATATTAATCTCGGGTTAAAATTTTACTCCGAGGTTATTTAGAGGCCCTAGTATTAATAAATTTAAATAGAGTTAAAATTTATAAAATCCCTTTTAATACTATATTTATTTAATTTATACTTCGTATATATTAAATAAAAACTCTTAACTAATTATTTTACTTTATATAATTATTATACTATATTAAGACTAACTTTATAATAGTTACTAAATATAGTATATAAATCCTATATAAAGAGTATATAGCGTAGTTACGTCATTTATATTATAGTATTATATTATAGTTTCCGGTACTTCGGAGCTCTTTTTAGAAATAGGAGGTTTAAAGCCCTCGCTCTAACTCTTTAAAAATTTATTTTATTATTTAAATATAAAGATTATTTTCCTATTAAGATTTTATATTTATTTTTATATTATTATAAATACCCTAGGTATTATAATTTAATAGTTTTAATCTCTTTTAATCTTTTTAAATAGTAATCCGTTTAAAATATAAAAAATCTCTTTAGAAATAGTCGTCCCGAAGGCGAGACGTATAGGACTAATACTTTAGATAAAAATATAAAAAATTTACTAAAGAATATTAATCTTACGGTAGATTAATAATTTATAGAATTAAAATATAAATAGAAAGCCCTCGAGAAAGAGGCCTTTATTATTATAATTTAAAAAAATATCGAAAATTTATAACGTATTATTATAAGTAAAGAAGATAAGGAAATCGAAAATAATTTTTAAAAATTAAATATAAAAGATAAAAACGGCCGGACGATAAATTATAGTTAAATCGATCTTAATATAAATTAAGGTAATTTATAACTATCGAAACTATAGGATTTTTATATAAAGAATCTATAAAATTATCGAGAATAAATTTATAATATAAAGACTACGTTCCGCTTAATATTTATAAACTTTCGAATAAATAAAAAGAAGATTTTATATATAATACCCTATTTAAAGGGGTAAATTAAAAAGTTATAAAATAAATATAAAGAACTTTATTTAGTAGATATATTAATATAGAAATTCTTTACGGATTATTTATTTAACGTAATTAAAGACCCTTTAAACCGAGTTATAAATATAAATTTTAAATATTAATATATATATTAAAGAAATAATTAATTAATATAAGATTTTAATATTTATTTTAATACCCTAAAAACCGAATTACCTCTCTATAATAAAAAATAATAAATAATTTATCTAATAACCCGTTTAAGATCTAATATTTTAAAAGAAATTAACCGAGTCTAAAGTATTCCTATTAAGCGAACCGAATTTATACCGTTTATAATACGTTACGAATATAATCTTAATCGAGACTTTAAGATATAAAATAATAATTAAAATAATTAATTAAGATCTCGGAAGAGGTATAAAAAGGGGTTAAAGAACGGAGATAATAAAAATAAATCTAATATAAAGAGATAAGATTCTAATAGTAGTAATTATAAAAATATAAATAAAATATATACGACTCGCGCGAGCGATAAGAATCTTAAGGATATTAAATATTTTAATTATTATAAATTCGGCCACTACTCTAATAAATATCTAAAGAAGAAAATAAAGATTATTAATTATATCGGCGATTATACCGCCGAGTTAAAAAATAATAAACCCTTAGGGAAATCTTTATCTTAAAGGAATAAAAAGAAATAAAAACCCGACCGAGTATAAATATTAATAACGAAGTTATTACGAACCTAATTAATATCGATATAAAAATTATTCGTATTAAAATAGATATAGATCTAGGAGCGGAGATAAATATTATTAATAAAATATTTATATAATAATATAACCTAGAGTATCTTAAAAGCGAGCCGTTACTAATTCCTAAATAAATAAACGGGTAATCTATTTATTATTATAATATTTATAATATCGTCTACTAGTTAACCGATTTATAGGGATAAACTAAAAAGTATAATAATATTTTTTATTTTATTAATAAAAAAGGCTCGCCTATTATTATAAATATACTAGTTATAGAAAAGAAAAAGATTTAAACCGATTATAATATACGTATTTAACGGTTCGGTATCGCGTTAAATATATATATATTAGAATTATTTAAAGATTTTACGAAATTATTAAAGACGTAGCTAGTTATATATATATTAATTTATACTAAGACTAGTCTTTTTAATTAAGATCCTATTAATAGGAACGAGGCTAGGAAAAGCGATACTACCGTTAATATAATATTTTTTAATAATTCCGTTATCGTACCGCCTACGCTTCCTAACGAATTTATAGATTTTAATAATATCTTTTTAAATAAAGAAGTAGGTCGATTACTATTATATAAGAGCGGCGATTATATAATTAATATAAAGAGTAACCTACTATATAGGCCTCTCTATAATCTATTAAATTTAGAATTAATAAAGTTAAGGAGATACCTAGATAATATCTTAATAAAGGGTTAAATTAAATACTCTATAAACCCCGCCGGGGCTCTTATTCTTTTAATTTTAAAATAATAATAATAGACTATAACTATATATTAACTACCGGGGTCTTAATAAAATTATTATTAAAAATCGCTACCCGTTACCCTTAATTAATAAGACGCTAGACCGCTTAAATAATATTATATAATTTACGAAACTTAATTTAAAAGATATTTATTATCGAATAAGAATTAAAGAAGGCGATAAATAGAAGATAATATTTCGTATATAATATAATCTTTTCGAATATATAATAATATTATTTAATTTAACGAATATATTTACTACTTTTTAAATTTATATTAATAAATCGTTAGCGGGTTTAATAAATATATTTTATATTATTTATTTAAATAATATCCTAATTTATTTAAATTTAAAAGAGGAGTATATTAATTATATATAATAAATACTCGAACGCCTACGAAAATATTCTTTATTCGCGAGTTTTAAGAAATATAAGTTCTTTACTCGGTTAATTAAATTTCTAGAGTTTATTATAAATACCGAAGATATATCGATAAACGAATATAAAATTAATATAATTTAGTCCTAGCTAAAACCAAAGTTCTTCTATAATATATAAATATTTTTAGGCTTTATTAATTTTTATCGTCGATTTATTTATTATTATTCGTAGATAATAAACCTATTAACGGGTCTATTAAAAGATAGTTAAGATAATAAAAAATTTAGTCTATTTAAATAACCTAAAGAGGTAGAGTAAACGTTTTATTTACTTCGCGATTTATTCTTATATATATTTATTCTAGTATACTTTAATCTAGAATTAAAAATTCGGATTAAAATAAATACTTTTAATTTTATTATAACTACGATTTTAATATAATTATAAAATAATAATAAATAATATCCCGTCGTTTTTTAGTCCCGTAAAATATAAGGTTTAAAAATTCGATATAAAACTTATAATAAAAAGCTCCTCGTAATTATTATAATATTTAAATAGTAGCGATACTACCTCGAGGGTAGTTTATATAAAATAGAAATCTTAATTAATTATAATAACTTAAAGGGTTTTATAAATATTAAGTAATTAAATAATCGCTAGGCGCGTTAAGTAATAAAACTTTTATCTTTTAATTTCTTAATTTCGTATTATTCTAGGAAAAGTAATTTAATCGATAACCCTTTACGTTATTTTAATTATAAAGGCTAGGATAACTTTTTAGATAATATATTATTTATATTATAATAAAAATTATTAAATTTAAAAAGTACTAGTTAAGGCCCTATTTTCGCTATAATATAAAATATATTTATTAATATAGAAGATTTAGAGGTAGATAATACTTCGTTAATATTAAATAATATATCCGTAGGCGTCGCGTAAAATCTAATATATATAAAATTTATATTACTAGGGTCTTTAAGGTTTATTATAAAAAAGATATATTTTTCGGTAATATATCTATCTAGGCCTAAAGAGTTAATATTTAAATAGGAAATTCTAAAGAGTTTAAATAAAACGCTTATTTAAATCGATTATAATATAGTAGAGGAACTATTTAACCCTATTACTAGAACTATAAATTATAGACTATTTATTCTATATATTATTATTAAATTAATAGTATTTTATAAAACGGTTTATAATATTAAAAGTTTATTAATAATTAAAATAATTCGCGCTTTATAAAAGAATAATTCTTTCTCGTAAATAAAAATCGCCGAAATTATATAAACGGATTATTAGCGTTCCGCCGGAGTATAGATTTTAGATTTTATATTAATTTTTTAATATAATAGTAAGATTTATATATCTAAAGAAGAATTAGTCCGCGAAGAGTTATTAAAACGATATTATAACGATATATTAACGGGGTACTTTAGTATTAAAAAGATAATAGAGTTATTTACTAGAAAATATTTCTAAAATACTCTTAAGGCCGATATATAAGAATATATCGATATATACAATATATATTAGCGGATTAAAGTATATCGATATTATTTTTATAACGAGATTAGTTTTCTATTATATCCTACGGGGTCGTAGAAGGAAATTATAATAAATTTTATTATTAATTTATCTTTAAATAAACGATACGGGCGCGTTTATAATATGATTCTTATAGTTATAAATAAATATATAAAGATATTATAATATATTTTAATTATTAAAATAATCGACTCTACGGGGTTAATAAAATTAATATTCGAAGAAATTATCCTAAAGTTTAGAGTTCCTAATAGGATTATTTCTAATAGAGGTTCTATCTTTATAAATACGTTTTAATTAAAGGTATATTATTTAATAAAAATTAAAAAGCGCTTAAATACCGTATTTTATTTATAGACGGATAATTAAATAGAATATTAGAATTAAATCTTAGAATATTATTTAAAAACCTTCTATTTAAGCGAGTAAAATAACTAGGTAGTATTTTTATTTATAATAAAATAAATATATTATAATATATAATATACGATAATAAAATGAATATTATTTATAATTATATATAGTTATAATTTATCTCTTGAACCGTATCTCGAGGGCGAGACGTATAGGGGAGAAATACCGTCGGTATAAAAAAGAATTAAAAAATTAAATACTTTAAGAGAGTATTTAACGAAAGTATAAATTATCGCGGTCGAGGCGTAGAAATATAATTATAGTAAAAGATATAAACCGAAATTATTTAATATAAATAACCTTATATTATTATTAATTAAAAACTTAATATAAAAATAACTAAATAAAAAACTCTCTTATAAAGTAATTAAACTATTTAAGATTTTGGATATTATCGGATATTAGTAAATTTTAAAAACTCTTATTAAAACCCTAGTTACCGACCGCGCGGATAGGGCTAGTAGCGTCCTACTAGTAACTTTTATTAAAAAAAGTTATTAATAGGACGTTATTAGTAATTTTAATTTACGGATAAAATTACTAACGTCCTATTAATAGATTTAATAAGTTAGGGGTCTAGGTAAGTAATTTTTAATAAATTTAATAAATCGGGGGTCCGGGTAGTATCCTATTAATAACTTTAAATTAATTTTAATAGGATTAATAACTTTAATAACTTATATATATTATTAATATACTAATAATAACTAGCCCTATTATAGGGCTGAAATAAATAAAGTTCTATAATCGTCGTTATTAACGATAGCGACCCCTAGCGACGACTATTAACGCTAGCGACCTACCGGGCCCGGAATAATAAGTTTTGGCGAAAGTTCTCGCGGGGGCGTTACCCGGGCACATCCGGGGAGTATACACACATAAATACCATACCATTTCGCATACCATGGCGCATGCCTTGGCGCATGCCATAATTGCGCATGCCATGGGGGGCTTTCGTCTGATGTTTTAGGGGCTGCTGCGGGGGGCGTACATCGCATGCTATTCAGGATATCTTTGCGCATGCCATTCGCATGCCATTCACTGGTATGCGCAAGCTGCGCACGCCATTGCGCATGCCATGAGGCATACTATGGCCCATACTATGGCCTATACTATGGCGCATGCCAATGCGCATGCAAATGCGTATGCTATAGGGCATATAATGGGCCTATTCGTCTGATATTTGAGTTACTAATTATTTATCGAGTTGCTGAACCTGCTGACAGTAAGTACTATTTACTAATAGGACCCTACCCGGACCCCTGACTTACTAATCCTGCTGAACCTCGGGTCGGTATTTAATATAGAGTTTCAGCGCAAACCCGTAGACGGCTTTCTAATAAGGCTGATAACGCTTAGAGTATACTAATATTTACTTTTAAGATTTACCGATAGAATATAAACGTACCGCCTAGGATTATTAACTAGTTATTATATTTATAATATTTTCTATATATTACTTCTAGAGTCGTATTATTAATAATAGGGCGACGTTTCGATTCTTAATATACCTCTACCGGAATTAATAAATAATACGAACGAATAAGAAATAGAAAAGGTACTAAAAAAGAAAAAAATAAAAAGCGAGGTATTTTATTTTATAAAATAACTAGGATAACTAAAGACTTTTAATAAATAAATTAATATAAATACTTTAAATAACGCGCTAGAACTATAAGAAATATTCGAAGAGAATACGAAGATAGAAAAGGTATAGAAAATAAGAAATAAAAAAAAGAAATATTATTAATTATTAATTACTATTAATTATTTTTTATTAATAAACTTCGAGCGAGATATATTTTTATAGTTAACGGGGCGTTTATAGATAGGTTTATATCTAAAGCGGTTAATTTTCTTAATATTAAAACTCGGTTATTTACGAGTAGAGCCGGGGCCGGGAAATCGAATTAAAAAATAAAGAGTAAAAATAAAAATAAAAATAAAAATATTAATTTTATCTTTAATTTCTTTCTTACAAACCTCGCGAGAAGATATTAATTTATCCGAGATATAATAATTTATACTCTTTATACCGCTATATTAAAGGCGAGGCTTTATAATATTTTTAATTAAAAAAGTTTTACGATTAAATATTATAATTCTTTATATACCGCTAGAGAATAAAGTAGAATCGATAATATCGAGATTATTAATACTAGGTATATTAAATTAGTCGGTAGTAAGATTAAAACCGAGAGGAGAGTTATATTTAAAGATATTATATATATATCGCGTATAAACTTCGTTTTTAACTTCGTTTTTATTATCGGCTTTATCTTTATTTATCGATTCGAGAAAATCGTTAGGTTAATATTATATAATTTTATTTTAAAATATATTTATATCCCGGGTAATAATCTCTCCCTAAAAAATTATTAATATACGAATTATATTTAAACTATATTAATTTATAAGAGTATAAAAGGTATTATCTATACCCTCGACGTTTATAATAAATCGAGATATTAATTATAGTATATTTGATAAGGTTATAGTATATATTTAGTAGTAATAATTAATTAATTAATTAAATATCCGTCTTGAACGAATAAGGATAGTTAGTAGCTTTCGTTATTAAAGAACTAATCTAATATAGTAAATATAATATAGTCGTAATAATTACTACTAAATAAATAAAAGTTATCGCCCCGATAGTATAAATAGATTGAATATTTAAAGAAGCGGTAGTATAAAGGGTATCTCTATAAAACGGTAGCGCTAGTATAAAGAGAATTCTATTAAACCGAAATTATTATAGTAGGAAGCTTCGTTCACGCTAAATATTTATTTATATTATTTTAATAAACTAGTTATAAGCGTCTTTATAATTCTTAATAATATTAAATATATACTATAATTACTTTATAAATATCTATTTATTATCCTCGGGCCTATATCCCTTCTAACGAACGAGGTATTATATAATTATATTCTTAGTTTTCTTAAATCGACGTTATCGTTTTTATAGTAACCTATTTATTTTCTATTCTTCTTCGTTATCGACGATAATCGGTAGCGGAGCTTTAATATATCTTTTATACGGGTCCTCTCTTTATTTAATAGTAGATTTAAAGTAAACGACCGAAATTATATTATAAATAAATATAGTAGGTAGTAGCTTAAGACGGTATATAAATCTACTAATATATTTAGTAATTTAAAAAGGTCCGACGAACTATTAACCGGTCTTTTTAGATAAAACTCTAGTTATTTAATATTCTTTATATAAATATAGATAAATATAATCTCTAACCTTAAAGAATATCGGTTTATAATAAATATTATAATATTCCTTTATCCGGAGCGACGTAAAGATAATAATATCCTACGCGTCGATATATTCGGGACGATAAACGGTAGTAGGGAATATTTCGATTCGGTAAACTTCTATTATAGCGTTCTTTATTTTTATAATATTTGATCGTATTCTTATAATAGGATATTACGTATTATAGGAGGCTCCTATTATTTTTATAATAAAGATTCCTATATTACGGAAGGCTTTAGGGATATTTACTATATTAAATTAAGAAATATTAAAATTATTAATACGTAGTAGGTTAAGTAACTCCTTAATCTTAAAGTTATATAAAATCTCGGTAGGCGTTAAGCGGGTATTATTATATTTAATAGAGTTATTTAGTATAGCCGAAAATTACGATAATACTACTAGTTATTTATACGCGTCGACTATTAATAGGAAGTATCTTAGGGTAATTTCGACGACTTTATTCGATTTCTTAAACTATCCGTCGGTCTAAAGGTAATATATAGTCGAATAAAGTATATTAATATTTAACTCCGTTATAATCTACTTTTATAATTATTTAATAAATCGACTATCTCGGTCGCTAATAATTATTAACGGAAGATTTTAATTTAATAATAGAAGTTTTATTAATAGGCGGTAAACTTATTAAGGTCCGCTTTAAGTTACTTTACCCGTAATTAACGTTACTATTTTACTAAATTTATATATAACCGATATTATATAATCCTCGCCGGTGGAAACTTTTAGTAGAGCGAGGATAAAGTTAATAATAATAGTTTTAAAGAGTTTATACGACGAGTAAATTAGTTATAACGAGTTATAAAATTAATACCTAGGCGTTTAATATAATTAATAATAAGGGTAGTATTTAAGGTACTCGTATAACTTCGTCGATATATTAAATATATAGATATTATATATAAATTTCTTATAAGTTCTAGTATAGTTAGGATATCCTATTTTATTATAAACTTTCTAGAAAACCTTATACTCTAGCGCCGCTAGTAGGTATAAACGAAGACTATAGTTATATTCGATATCGTCGAAATAGAGTAACCCGTTAATAAGTTTATATAGTAGTTTAGCCGTATTTTTACCGAGTGCGGCGTTTTTTACTACTATAGTTATAATCTTAATCTATCGTCCTTTTATTTCGTAACTACTATATACGCTACTTTTAAAGTCTTCGTTAATAGCGATAATATTAACTAGGAAAGTAGTAAATACGTCTAGGATTAATTCGTTTATTTTAAGACGATATAACCGACTAGTAAAGCGTAATAGAGTATTTAAAAAGATATTCGCTTTACTAGGTTTATACCTTAATTTAATTCGGAATCTTTATAGGTATTCCGACGCGCGGATTAACCTAAAGTTCAATTTCTTAATAGAGGTAGTATTTATAAATATCTATTTTACTATATTTATAGTAGAAATATAATCGGTATAAATAATTATAATAGTACTAGTAGTTTCTATAAGGTAGCGAATCTTCTTTATAATTTAAACGATATTAATTATTTTAAGTTCGGTTAACTAGTACCTTATCTTAACCGAGGTTAATTATCTCGATAGGAAAAGAATAAGTTATAGTAATTTTTATTTCGGTATTTTAATAATATCGTTATTTTTAATATAATATATATATACCCCGAATCTCTATTCTTTACTAGTATCTAGATTAATAAATAACGGTCTCTTTAAATTAATATAATATAGTATAATAGGACTCGCGAAGAGCTCCTATAAATACTTATAAGCGTTAAACTCCGCCGGCGTAAACGTATTAACGAGAGATCTCTTCGTTATAAATTTACGAGTATTACCCCGTATACTTTCACCCTATAAGTTTCGATAGTATTAATTTAATAATATTTTACGGTCTTATAAAGGCTTAATTATTACCGCGTAGTATAAAATATACTATTTTAGGTAATTTATTATTCCGAGGTAATACTTTAACGCCTATAGTATTCGGGGAAACTAAAGATTCTATATAACTACTAATTTATTCTTAGTTATAATAAGGCCTAGAGTATTAATATATTAATTTAATAACTAGGCGGACGGATAATTAAAAAAAGACTTTTTAATAAAAATAAAAATATTTATATCTAATAACGTTTAGAATACTAACGTTAAGTACTCGACGTATTCTAATAAAGATTTAGAGAAGATAATAATATTATCTATATATACTCGATAGAATTTTCGGTATGGACGTAGTATACGGTCGATTATTCGTTAAATATAAATAAGCGAGTTCCGGTAGCCTATAACGGGGATATTAAATATCTCTTACTCTCTATATATAATTACTGTAAAACGGTATCGATAATATCGCTTTATTTATTATTAGTAGAAGAAGGTTACCGCGTCGATAGTTAAAATATATATAATATTTAATAAAAGTACTAGGATCTTAATTTAAATAAGGATTAAATAAATATTAAATATTATTATTTTATTAAAAGCCTTAATATCGATAATTACGCGTCTTTTAAGACCGGAGGTAGTATCTTTCTATATAACGAAATAAGAGAAAGAAAACGGTATTATTATAATTATTTATTTTATTCGGCCCTACTAGTATAATTTATTAAAAACGCCGTTAATAATATCTTTATTATACTTTCCTAACGGATAAATACGAGTTTAACCGGCTTTATAGATCTCTTTCTAGTTATCGATAAAAGAAATCTTTATTTATTCGGATTCCGGGATATTCGTTACGTTTCTAGTATCTTTCTATAAATCTAGAAACGAATCGACGATATCGGTAATAATAAAGGCGGAAGTATCGTCTTTATAAATCGTAGTACCTATAGGGTATAGAGTTTTTAGTTTAGATAAATATTCGGTACCGCGGAAAACTTCGGTACCGCGGAAGCCTCTCGTAAAATTTATTTCGGTAAAGGCGAATAATACTCTAATGAATTTAATAGAGTAAATATTAAATTAGAAATTATAAAGCCTAAATAAATAATATTCGATATTATCGAATTAAATATACGGGGAGTTATTATTATATTAAAAGTTATTATTATAGTAAAACCGGCCTTAAAATAGAATTTAATTAAAAGTTTCGATACTAAAGTCTTAAATAACCTTATAATTAAATTAATATATAAAGTATTTACTTAAAAGTATTTAGTTATTTCGTATTTAATTATTTTCCTTAACCTAATATATCGGTTAATAATTATAAAAAGATCGGTGTTATTCCGGACTATAATCCTATCTATATTATAATTAACGATATACGCGGTCACTGTTAGTGTATTAAATTAAGATAATTTAAATAATAAATCACGATTATAGGGTAAATCCGATTTTATAGATTTAATTATAATAATTATATCTAAATATACTAGCACGGTATAGCGGAATTTACTAACTATAGTAATATCTATTCTAACGCCTTTCGTAATTATAGAAATAGGGATCTTAAGGTTATTATAAAATATAATAATAACGAGATCTCTACCGGTATTAATTATAATTCCTTCCGGCTTTATAATATTAATACCTATTAAAATCTTGATAGATAGGTTATCGACGATATATAATTCTTTAGTAATTAAAGCGATCTTATTATTCTTACCGGGAATATATATAGGAATAATAACGAATTTATTAATATCGTGGTTATTCGATCCTAAGTTACGGACTTTTATGGCCGTAGGTATTTTATAGACCTTAATTTATAAACCTAGTTTTATAAACTTCGTAAAGAACTACCGGTCTATAAGGCTTATAGTATATTTAATATCGAAATAGAATTCGTAGAATTAACTATCCAGTTCTACGGAGACCTCGATAATAATATAGCGGTAACTACGGAATATATAACCGCGGGTAGGTTTATTAATAAAGGTAGACTTAATAATTTATTTCGCCGAGAAAATAATATTTAGCGGAGCGGAGTTTAATAAAGAGAAATCTAATAAAGCGGAATTCGCTAAAGCGGAAGTAGGATAAATTACTATAATCGAAGATCGGTATTATCGAATATATTTATATAGTTTATTATTAGAAGAGAAGGGCTAGTTATATAAATAATAAATTACTTTATTAATAATATCGGTTACTTTAATAGTAAGATTTTAACCGATAAAAAGATTATTAACCGTCTCGTTATAATATTCCTCTAAATCGACGGTATTATTAATATATTTACTAGCCTACGCCGTACCTTAATAAAAAGTATTTTCTTAATTACTATAATAACTACTTTAACTTTCGTTATAAAGATTTTCGGTCTAACGGAAGGTTTTTATAAATTAATCTTCGTCGTAACCGATATCTTTAATAATTTCTTAGTCTTTAATATAATAGGCCCTTCAGGTTAAAAAGAGCTTCTTAAAAGAATTTTTATTAAAATCTCTTTTTACTCCGGAGCCTTAATTTTAATTCTTAAGAGAGAATATCTTTTAACTAGGTAATGGATTTAAACTTCTATTTATTATTTATAACTACCTTCCGGGAGGCGGTAAATAATTAGAGTTTTATTATTATTATAAGTTAACGTTATTTTAAGAAGAAGATAATAAAAAAGGCCTATATAAATTACTTCCGTAGGAAGTATTATTATTTTTATAAGAAAGTATACCGCTATATAAAGATCTAAAGCCTTCGGTAGGACGGTAAGGAATAAAAGGTTAACGAAAGTTCTAAAAGTTTTAATACTAATTATAATATTAAGGCTAATACTATCCGTAGCTATTATTATTACTATTACGGTTCGGCGGAACCGATCGATTATATTTATTCGACTTTCGGGATATTAGAGCCTACTATTTATACTTATAATTATTAAGACTCGTTAGAAAGTTATTAATAATAATATTATTATCGGGCCTCTTAATATTACGCCGTAGTTTAAAATTAATTCTATTATAAATAATATTAAATTAATTCTATAGTAATAATATTCCCGTATCTTTAATAGACCTCAAAATCTTCTATATATATTTACGTAGTTTACGACGGTTATTAATATCTCTTATAAAGTAGCGTTCTCTAAGGATAGTATCGATAATTATATTCAATAACTCTTTAAACCTTCCCGTTAATAACTAGGTCTATTCTGTAATATTAATATCAATAGCGCCGTATTTCGATAGTCTCTTCTTAACGTCTAAAAACTCAGCGGTATACTATTTTAAAATAATACCGCGGAGGTAAGTCTAGAGATTTTTATATATAATAATACTTTTAATAATTACTAGGTCCTTAACTCGCTCGATAAAAAAATATATATCGCGGAAGTAAATATCTTTACTAGTATATTTAAGGCTAAACCCTATACTAATAGATTTACTATTATATATAGGGTCGAAGAATCCGAGTTTAACCGTATTCTACTTCGATATAATAAAAGTAGTATTATCGCTTTAAGGGTCTTATAGGCCTTACGGTCCTAATAATTTAAAAGAACCTATTAAAAGTATTACTATAAAATTTATAATAAAATTACGAAACTTTATAAACTATATTTTATTAAAGCCCGCGTTCGCTATAATCGAGGATTATTAAAGTTATTAGTTAAGTCCGAGGGGTCTCTAGTAAATTACTTCTTCTATAAAAGTCTATTTAATAAAATATCCTAATAACGATATCGAATATAGTAATAACGAAAAAGGCGTTTATTTAAAGCTCGGCGGGGACGAAGGAAATATATTCCTAATTAACGCTAGTATCTTAAGAGATTATCGAGTCGCTTAAATACTAGTTTAGAAGTATATTATAATAATACGGAAAATAATAATATTAATAATTTAATCGCTTAGCTAGCTCGGTACCTTTATAAATTTTAACTATACTCGTTACTCTTAAAGATTAAGACTACGAAGGGGTTAAATAGGCCGGAAATTCCGCCGAATAAAATAATTAATAATATAACGAGTAATATCGTCGACCTCGCCGGCGAAAGTGTAGTTTAATTATATAAATTCGTCGAGCTAGAATACTAAAACCACGGTATCACGGCTAGCGATATTACTAGATATTATAATAATAATCTTACGGAAGTAGGAAAGTTAAAAGTTAATAAATTAATAATTCTTTATAATTTACTCTTTCGACTTTAAAGATAAAAACTTAATACTCCTATAAATAAATAAAACGTAACGAATAACCGTATATAGAATTTATATAAAAAATAGTAATATATAAGGACTTGAATAAGGTTAAACCTAATACGACTTTAAGTTATTTTAACGGCGCTTCTCCTCTTTAAGGAAAATCGATATTTAACCGATTTTATTAAAGATATAATACGGTTCTAGGCGAATTATATAATAGATTCGCTAAAGCCGAAGATATAATTATAATAATACCTACTTTCGTAAACTAGTACCTCGTAACGGAAGTCTTTAATAGTCGTACTAAATAGCTAGGTATAATATCTTAAAGTATAGTATTTCTATCCTAAATACTAGTGTAGTAGACCTCGGTATAACGGGGCTACTAGGTTAGATACTTCGGTAGGGAAAAAGAAAGTAATATTTTATCCTAACGAAAGAATAAATTCTATTCTACCGAAATAAACTAATAGAAGAGATAGGGTGCGGATAATAAACGCTATCGAATAATTCTAGTTCGACGAACTAGTACTACTATAACGTAGTAGTTAGTAGATCGAGATATCTATCTAATAAAATATAATATTTAATAGGATATTAATACCGTTACTACTAATTAATAAAATATTATAGTATATATTTAATAATAATAATTAATTAATTAGCTAAGTATTCGTCTTAAATGAATAAAGATAATTAGTAACTTTCGCTACTAAAGAACTAACCTAGTATAATAAATACGATATAACTGTAATAATATTCTTCCCTCTTTTAATATTATTACTTTTAGATTTAGTTTCTCGAAGGAAGACTATAATATCTTTTATATACTTAACGATATACTCGCGAAGATATTTATTAGAGCCTCGGCGTTCTAAACGATTAAAAAGAAAATTTATAAAAATATAAAATTTAAACGGAATCTAAACGCGTTAATATAATTTAGTTTCGAAATACTAGCGATATATAGGATTATATAAATATTTACTCTTTACGTAATAAATATACTTTATATATAAAATATAATTATCTAGGTTTATCCGCTTAAAGTAACGGAGGTATAGAAGTATAAATAAAAATAAGGTAAAAGTAGAGCGGGCGGTTATTTTACTAGGAATAAAAATTGAAAATATATTAAATATTTAAATATTATCGTTAATATCGTATACCGTAGAGATTAAATTAATATATTAAGTATTAAAATAATCTAGTTATATACGTATCGCTAATAAAATAAAATATTAAAACTAATAATTTAAAAATAAAATAAATATTATAATAATATTAATTCTTTCGAAATATAAATAAATATCTTATTTAAAAATAGAATAAACTATTTATTTACTTTAATAATTATGAAATTAAAGAAAAAATTTAAAAGAAGAAAAGAAAGATTTATTTCAATTATAATATATTAACTCTAGCCTTACCTACGGAATATATATATAATATTTATAATCTTAAAGAAAGAGTTTAAAGATACGACCGAGATTATTATAAATTAATAAAAGTCTAAATATAGTATAGTTTTCGATAATAATATATAAAAGTTTATATATATAAAAAATAATAGGATATTATAGAAGAAGAAAAATTTAAAAATTAGCGAAAACTTTATATTTATATCAAAACCGTTATCCGTATATATTTACTTTTATAACTAAAGTTCTTCCTAAATAATAAAGTAGAATAATTTACTCCGCCGCCGATATCGTTAAAGCCCTACTAGTAGTAAAGACTTATAGTTTTTAATAATAATTATAATATTCTTTCCTTTACTTTTCCCTTTAGGTTTTAAGGTTTTTATTAAATATTTAATATAATCTATAACTATATAACTATACTAGTACGTGGGATACGCGCGACGTATTATTAATTTTAAAATATAATTTATTTCTCTTCTTTTTTCCTACTAGGTTATAATACCTAAGGCCGCTAGCGTAGAGCTAGCGGCTTAGTAATAATATAAAAGACGTAAAGTAGTTACGGGGTTTATTACTAGGTAGTTTTTAAATCCTAGATTTAATAATAGAATTAATCTCTAAGGATTTTAATAAAACGGGGGAATATTAACTCGATATATAATTATTAAAAGTTAGAACCCCGCGATATTAAAGCTAGAACCCCGTATCGATAAATAATAATATTATAGAGGTAGCGGAGCGTAGGTGTATATAATATACTAACGCCTTTAACGGGGCGTAGGTATATATAATATACTACCGTTTTATAATTACTTCTCTTTTTAAGCCCTAGTCTCTAGGTATTTAAATACTTTAGTTAAGAAATATTTATTAAAAAACCTTTAAACCCCCTAAGAGAAATAAAAGAAAAGAGTTATTTAATATAACGGCGTTACTATATAATAACCTAAATATAAGGTTACGTATTTAATCCTTTAATACCTATAATATTAATTACGGAATAGTATTTAACTAAATTACGAAATTTATTAAAAAATCTTTAAAACCCCCTAAAGGAAATAAGGGAAAAGAGTCTTCTAATTTATATTATCGGTCCTATAGCGTTAATATATAGTACTAGTTACGGAGCGATACGAAACTATTTTCTATAATACTATTATATAGTATTAGTAGCGGAAGAGTAATATTATTAAATTACCTCTACTATATAGTAGTACTAGTAGTAAATAAATAGTATATTTATAAAACTGTCTCTATAGCGCTAATATATAGTAATAATAATTAATTAAGTAATATTTCTTTCGTCCCTATAGTATTATTATATATAATAGTAACGGAGCGAAATAGTATATATTATCGTTCCTATAGCGCTTATAGTACTCGTAGTAAATATAATATATTAGATTATTCCTATAGTACTTATAGTACTAGTAGCGGAATAACGGTAACTACTTTTACTATATACTTTTATTATACTATAAAAATACTAGTAGTAAAGTATTATATATAAATAGTATAGTCTTAATATTATACCGGGAGATTAGTAATAATATAACTACTATAATAACGGTTATATCTATTAATAAAAACGAGGTAGCGGAGCGGAGGCGCGTATCGACGTATTATAATAATAAAGTATTTAGCGCGACGGTTTATTATTAAAATAAACTCGCTCGTTTATTTATTTTCTTTTTTCGTAACTTCTTTAATCTTTCTCGTATATTATTACTCTAGCTTTATAATAGTATTCTAGTATTATAATTAATATATAAATAATACTCTCGTTATATATAGTTTTCTTCTAACTTTATAAATAGCTCCTATTTACCGATAATATTAATTTATTTATATTGATATAGTTTAGTTATAAATATACTAATAAGTATAACTAATCCGCTATTAGCGCGACTATATAATATTAATTATAATAATAGTTTACTACGCTTCGTAGCTCCTTTACCGGGTCTATTTCTACTAATTTAATAATAATTATATTTAAAGTACGTCCCCTCCTTATATACTTTATTATATTAATCGCTACGGAATCGATTATTACGTAAAGGTAAGTTATGACCGTAAGTTTTAAAGTAGTATATATTAATAATAATAAATCCTTAAACTTTTCCGAAGGAAGATAAAAAGATTTATATATTAATATACCCGTATCGGTAATAAGACTCCTAAAGAAGAATATAAATATAAATTAATAAATAAGGAAATTACTTAATAGTATAAAATATATAATAGAATAATAATAATTAATAGGTAAACCTCTACTATAATTATTAACTTATAAAATTAATTAACGGCGGCGAATTAGCGTATTAAGGAATTAAAGGCGATAAATAAAGTTCTCGAAAAAAAGACCGAGAGTTTCTATTAATATAAACGGGACCTAAAGAGCCTTAAGGAAGATAATATCTTTAAAGATTATATTAAAGAGATTATATCTTCTTTTAATAATTCCGATAATAACTAAATCTTTCGTATAATATAATAATAATAACGAATTCTTTTTTTTTAAATCGGCGCTAGTTAAGTTTACCTAGATATATTATTTAATAATATATTCTAAATATCTATATAGACTATACTTAAAGTAAAAGTATTTTTATAAATATAATATCTTATCGCTATTATATATAAATAGTTTAATAGTAAATTAAATTTAGTTATACCTTAAAACTATATAATAAGGTTATAAATATAAAGGAGAATATCCGTTATATAAATATTAATATAGAAATAGTAATATTTACTTTTAATATCGGCTCCGTTTATTCTACCTTATTATCTTATACGACTAGGTAACCTCTTTAGTTATATTTATATATTTATATTTACTACCCGCTTATTTAAAAGCTTTAATTAATTTATTAATATTAATAAACTCTTCGTCTAGTAGTTATTAATTATATTCTTCGCCTTAATTAATTTATTTAACTTTATATTAAATATTTTCTTTATTTTTAATTTTATTGATTACCTCTTCTACTTTTTATAACTTATTATTATTAATAAATTCGGGGGTTTATATAAAAGATTCCGCCGTATTAATATAATCGCGAAGATAATATAATTTAAATAACGATATATAAAAAGTATTATAGATTCTATATATAAAAAGTAATAGTAGGCGGTAAATTTATACTTTTATTTTATTAATAATCCTAAAGAGCTTTATAAATTTATAAAATAATTTCTTATTTAAGCGCTTTTACTTTAGGTTCTTTATTATTAATATAATTAAATTACTAACTTTATAACTTTATAATTTATATATTTTATTATATTATTTAATTTAGTACTCGGTAGCGCTTTAAAGATACTCCGTAGTTTTATTCTTTAAAGTTTATAATTATCGTATTTTATTATTTATAATTAGTACTCTTTCTTCCTTAGAATCGTCCTCGACCTCCTAGCGGATTTTAGGATAATAACCGTATATATAAAAAAACGATATCGTTCCGACGGCGGTACTCTAATTATTATTTATTAAAAATTCTATTATAAGTAGTAATCTAGTCTAATTAATTTATTTATTATTAATAAATATATATAAATAGTACTTTAATACCTAATTTTAGCGCTTTATTTATTTATCCGTTTAAAGGTAAAAAATAGTATTTAGGTATTATTTAATTTTCGAATAAAAATATATAACCGACTAGAAGGCGCTCGTAAAAATAAAACCTCTATCGTTAATAATACTATTAAATATACTATAACGGTAAATAATTTTAAAATAAAATATTTCCGCTAGTTAAACGGTATCGATTTTAATAATTATAAGTATATATTTAACTATTTTAATAAATCGATTTATAATAATAAAAATAATATTATAAATAGTATTTCTATATTTACTAGGCGGTAAATTAATTATAAAATTTATAAAAATCTCCTTCTAAAGTTAAATAGTAATAGGAAGCGAATTTAATTTATTATATAAATAATATCGCGGCGCCTTCGTTCGTTAATATATATCGTAAATTTTAGTATAGTCCGTAACTTATTTTAGGCTACCCTCCTAGAAAAATTTTCGGGTAAATAATTTATATAACTTCGTAATACTAAAATAACCTATTAAAGAATTATTATAATATCTCTTTATAGACTCTTCCTTTAGAGCTTTATCCTTTAATATATAAAAATAATTATTATATTTTAATAATCCCTCGGAGTTTATAGCCTATATTTTATTCTTTATATAATAACGGTTCTTTAATATATTCGCTCTAGTTTGAAAAAAGTTTATTTAATTATTATAG
>JAABUS010001046.1_pt1 | contig 64118 bp, 9 predicted proteins | sample 5560161 | NCBI WGS metagenome assembly JAABUS01 (sample SAMN10711885, study PRJNA513376) | rock metagenome | isolation source: Antarctica rocks | place: Antarctica: Victoria Land, Trio Nunatak nord | collected 2016-01-04
TGGGGGCAGCAATGGGGCATGCGCGCATACATGGGCCATATGGGAGCAGCAATGGGGCATGCATGCGCGCATACATGGCCATATATGGGGGCATACATGGGCCACATGGGAGCAGCAATGGGGCATGCATGGGCGCATACATGGGCCATATGGGGCAGCCCTATAGGGAGAGCAGGGAGGAAGGGAACAGCAGGGAATCCCTTCCCTTCCCTGGCAGTCCCTGCCCCTTCCCTTCCGCTCCCTTCCCTGTTGGAAGGGAAGGGAGCGGGGGTTATTCCTTTCCCTTCCCTTCCCTGTTCCGCAGCGTAAATACGTATTTAGTAATTTTAGAGGAAAGTAGATATTAAATTAATCTCTAGGGCTAGTATATAAACTTAATAGATCTACGCGACTTTTTAATCTTTTTCGATAAAATATAGAAAAAAGATAAATAATTTATTAAATAAAAACCTCGTTATTATATAATAAAATCTAAATCGAAATATTATATAATAAATAAATAGGAGTCTCGTATAATAATTAAATACGAGCTTTATATAATAATTAAGAAAAAATCCTATATAATAACTAAAAGTAGATTTTATATATAAAATTTAAAACGAGAATTAAAACTAAAACTAAAACCTTAGACGTTAACTTAGAAATAATTTTATATATAATTTTCTTAAAGCGATAATAAACTTCTTAAGAATCTAATTTATTACTACCTCGATTATATAATATTATCTTCGATATCTCTCTTGTTAAATAATCGAGTTTATATAATATTACGAGATCGAAGTTTAAACTTTATTACGAACGAAATAAATATAATTATCTCTATTAAAAAATCCTTTTTTAATATTATTTTATAATGAGTTTTAGAGTTTATATTATAATAAATGAAAATTACTTCTTTTATCTATTATATAAGAGTCGATAAAACGACGTTTATTATTTATACGATAATAAGTACTCGGTAACTTAATTATATAATAATTAAAAATATTACGACCGTATTTAATATAAATCTATTTATATTTAATATAGGTTTATTTATATTTAATATAGGTTTATTTATATTTAAAATAAATACACTACCTTATTAGGTCTAGTATATTTACTATAATTTTAATATTTTTTATATATCTTTATATATATAGCGCCCTCTAATATTACTCTATATTAAATTCTCTTATTTAATATATTTATATTAATATCGCTTTTATATTAGTTTTAATATTATAATTAACTTACTCTATATTTACTTTATTCGAATAATTATCGAATTTAAAGAAAATATTAATAGGAGTTATATTATATTAATAATATTATATCTCTAAATGAATTTACTAAATAAGTAAATCGAATATAAAAAACTTAAAAAATAATATATTAAACTCGTATCTAAACGAGTAATAAAGAAATTAACGAATATAACCCTCTAATATATTAACTATTATTATATAACTAGACTAAATTTATTAGAATTAAATATCGAGTAAAAATTTATGAATTAATAAATAAAAGTATTATTTAAAAGTATAAAAACTCGACGTTAATTAATATTATTAACTAATACTCGAACTAAAAAGAATATAATCTCAATATCTTAAAATATATTTAATAAAGCTTTATTACGTAAATAAGATAAAATAAATCTAATTACGATATTTTAAATATTTAATAAAATATAATAAAGAATGAATATTTTTTAAAATACTACTATTAATTATAATAAGATAACCGACGGGGTCGAAGTATTAGAAGAAAATCTTCGAGTAATTAATATTTATTTCGACTTATTATAAAGCTAGTTTAAGATAATTTAAAGATAAATTACCGAAGTATAAAATTTTATAAAGCGTCTTCGTTACGAAAAGAGTAAATAAAAATAAATAATTAAAATTTTAAAGAATTAAAAGAACGAGTATAAAGATTTAAAAAACTACTTTAATATATAAAATACTAATAAAAAGTAACGTAGTTAATATTCGCGAAATTATTTTTATAATAAAATATCCCGACTAAATAAACTTCCTAACCTTTTTATTTTTATAAACGAATAAGATTTAATATTATAAAACGACTAGGCGGTTAAAATAATTAAGAAATTAAAAATTAATTTTCAATTCTTCTATACCGATAAATTCTAAATAATTTATATCGCTTTGAAATTTAGTAATAATATTATAAATTATATTTTATTTAAAAGAGGAATCAATACCCCGAATTAATATATAAATATAAATAATATTTTTAAATACTTTACCGGAATTTATAAAAATAAGAATCGACTCAAGACTCTTTTAATTATATTCGAATTATTATATTAAGTTAATAATTAACTCTTTTAAAAATTCTATTCAAAAATCGAATATTTAAATATTAATCTTAATAAAAATATAATAAATTTACGTATTATATTATAAATTAAGATAGTTAATCGTTTTATTATATTTATAAATATATAAAATATTACAGATTACTCGATTATAATAATCTATTTATAGAAGTAAAATTAATTCTAATATACTAATTTTTTAAAAGTTTAATTAGAAATAAAATTAGTTACTTTAAAGTTAAAACGAATAATTATATTAAAAATAAATAATTATAATATAATCGTCCGGATTAATTCGACCCCTCTAATTATCTTATCGCCGGCGAGATATTTAATAACTAGAATATATATCCTATCTAAAAAACCTATTTTTACGAAGTTATATATTAGATAAAAAGTCGTATTATTTATTTACTTTAATTAGGACGAGTTAGGATATTATAAAATTAATTATTAATAATCTTTTTAAATTGAAGTTAGAAAGAAAGTATAGAAAAATACTCGAATATATAAAATATATATTAATAATATCTACGAATAATGAATTAAAGTCGTAGATCTAGAGTCTTTATCCGAATTAGATTTAAAAAATAAATAATCTCTTTTAAAATAAAAAATCTAGTAAAAGATAGATATAAAATATATCTAATAATTATTTTAAAGAATAAACTAAGATACCGCCTCTTTAAGATAATAATATCTATACTTTTTTATAATTAAAAATAAGTTCTTAAAACTCGTTAATAGTAGTTATTTAAATATATATATTATTATTAATAAATTCATTATAAATAAAATTAACGAAAAGTTATAAATAAAGTTTATTCCGTTTAAAAAATCAAAATTATTAAAAGGCTTTAATAACTAGTTTAATAAAAAAATTATTATTTATATAATTCTCCCTAACTTTATTATCGTAAATTATAAAGAGTTTATTTATTTAATATTAATTACTTTATTAAATTATTATAATATTATTCTAGGTAAACTTTAGATAAATAAGTATAATATCGTTTTAATTATATTACGAGATAAGATTCTATTCGTCCCCGGCCGATACGATTATAATAAAAATATAATATTAATATCTAAAAATCTTAATTTTTTTACTTTTTAGATATAATTTAAAATTATTTCTTTTTAAATTATTTATTAAAGACCTAAATAAATCGGACCCCGATAATAATCGACTTCTATATATTATTTAATCTTTATATATAAAATATTTAATACTAATTCCTCGAATTAATTAAATAATTAGAGTTAACAACCCCGAGGTTCTAAATATATACGAGATCGGGGGTATTCTATACTACTTCCTAATTAAAAATAAAATAAATAAGTTATTCTTATTAATAATAAATGAAATCGACTAGTATTTATAAATACTTTGAGACGAGAGCTAGAATAATATCTAGATCTATAAAATCGAAATATTTAATTTTAAAGAGATCAAGAAATATCTATTATCTCAATATTATAACTACGCCGATCTCTTTAATAGAGTTAAATTAAACGAACTTTTTTTATATATTTAATATAACTATAAAATGAAATTTAATAAGAGAGATATAAGATTTAAATTATTTAAAAACTAGATTTACTTTAGATTTAAATATAAATTTAGATAATTTAAAAAATATCTAAAGAATAATTTTAAAAAGGGTTATATTATTTTAAACTAAATACTCTTCGTATTATTTATTCTCTTTACCGAAAAATTAAATAGTAGTTTAAAATAGTACGTTAATTATCGTAAACTAAACGCGTTAATTAAAAGGAACTACTATCTTATTCTCTTTATCGATATAATATTAACTCGTATCTAAAAATATAAATATCTTACTAAATTAAATATTATTACTATATTTAATAAACTACGTATATACTTTAAAAGCGAGTATTATACTACTTTCGTAATATTCGTAAAATTCTATAAATATAGGGTTTTCTTATTGAAATTAAATTATAAATCTATATTATAGTAAAAGTTTACTAGTAAACTTATTTTTCCGTTTTTTAATAAGTTCGTATAAATATATTTAAACGATATTTTAAAATATAGTAAAAGTCGTGAAAAATATAAAAAATACGTTAAAGCTATATTTAAGAAACTGCGGGAAACTAGATTTTAAATAAATATCTTAAGGTATAAATTTTATATTTAAGAGACTAAGTTCCTAGGGTTATTAATTTTTATAAAAGAATTACGAATAAATCTCTTTAAAATTTAAATTATTATTAATTAATTAATATCGGCTAATTTTAGATAGTTTAGGTATTTATAAACTTCTATAACTTCTACTACTTTTTTATAAAAGACTTTTCGAAAATTATTCGCTCTATTATAAAATTAACGCGTAAGGACGTATTTATTAATAAATCTTAAAAACTCCTACTAAAACTCTAGTTACCGACCGCGCGGATAGGTCTAGTAGCGTCCTACTAGTAGCCCTAAGTTACGGATAGGGCTAGTAGCGTCCTATTAGTAGGTTTAATAAATTAGGGGTCCGGGTAGCGTCCTATTAATAAATTTAATAACTCGGGGTTATTATTAATAACTTATTAATAGGTTTAGTAATCTTTATTTACCGATATTATACTCCTAGTATAGTTAGTATTTATTATTTATAGATAATATACTACTAGCCCCGACAGTATATCTAATTTATTAATAATATACTCGAAGTACGTTTAATAAATAAATTATACACTGACCTCTACCGGTATAATATACCTATTATTAAGCTTTAAGTTTAATTATTATTTAATATTTAATATTTACTACTAATATTAATTATAGATTATATTATTATAACTACTTTTTCCTTTATATTCGTTAGAGTTACCGTCGCCTATATTTATACTTTAATCTTTACCGCCTCTACTAGTACCTAGTTTAGGGTATTTAGGCGAGATATATCTAACTTTCGTATAGTATTAATAAGACTTCTCTTTTTAATTATCTTACCCTTATTATTATTAATAATATTTATTCTAGTTATAGTAGTATTATTAATAATAAAGATAGTAACGAAGAAAACGTCGACGATATCGATAATATAACTAGTAGGTTAGACGGCGATAAATAGTTTAACTCTATAGGTAAAGAGTTTATAACGGCCTAAATATAATCCGGTATTCTCGTTAATAATAACGCTTAAAACTTTTATATCTTCGTTTTTAAATTATTTTATAAGTTATCTAGAACGCCCTAGGAGCGGATGATAATCGTAGAAGATTATAAGATTTTTCGTTATAAGGTATTTTCGTATAGTTTTTATCCGACTCGGATATCTATTATATCCGATTTAGATACTTATTATATCCGATTCGGATAGTTATTTCGTCCGACTCGAAAAGTTATTTTATCCGACTCGAATAGTAGTAGGATATCCTAGAATTTCTATTTATAAACACTATAAGTATTTAGTTTATTAACGTTATTAATAAAATAAATAAATATTAAATTAAAGTACTCGTAAAGTAAATAATACCTTATCTTTATAATATTAAGCCCGTAGATATAACCTCTATTAAGAATATATCGTTATTATTTACCGCGATATTTATTCGGTAATCCCTTTTTAAACGGGATTCTAGTCGGTCTCCTTCTTTTTATATTAAAATATTATTAATATAGACCCCGTTAATAAATACCTTAAAAGTAAATAATTTAATTACGAAAGTTAAGGCCTTTGGCCTATAGTATTTAATAGTAAATACCGCGCTAGTCTTCGCTTCGATATATTTTATAATAAACTTAGAGTTATTATTATTTATATCGTACTTTTATAATTAACGTCCTTTAGATTTAACTCCTATTTTAATAGTATTAATAATAACTATTATCTTCGTAACTATAATCTAGTAAAGAGGAAGTAATATCGATTTATATTTATAGGCTTAAACTTTTATTTAGGCGGTAGATATATAATTAAGCGAAGATACTATCTTATATAATTAAATTAAAACTATATTCGTTTTATTTAGAACCGGATTTTTAACTCTTATTAAATTATTAATTTTATTACTCTTCGCTTTTATAATTTCGTCTAGTATATAACCGAATATATCTACTAGTTTCTACGTTATAGTAATCGGTTATTAAATACTATCTATTATAACCGGGATACCAGTTAAATTATTAATATTATCCGAGTTATTTAAGAATCTTTAAGCTCTTAGAGCCTAGTTAAAGAAACTATTAACGTTATTATATTAATTAAATAAAATAGGTACGGCTCTAAGGTTATCGTCGGAGAGAAAGAAATAATATTATCGATAAATATAACTTCGGTAGCTAGAATATCTTCGGGCTTTTATATTTATCGAGTAGAACGGGTACGACTTTAAGATTATCGTCGGAGAGAAAAAAATAATAGTATTAATAAATATAACTTCGGTAGCTAGAATATCTTTAGGTTTATAAATAACGTCTTTTTTTTTAAGAAAAAATATAGTTTCGTTATTAACTTCCTCTTTACCTAAGGTTTTAACTTTAACGGTATAATAGGATATTTATTCTATAACTTCTTTCTTATATTTTAAATTTTAGGGCTCGGTAATAACTTTACCCTTTTTAATTTTAATCCTCTTTATAATATTATTTTAAACTCGGTAGTAATTTTACCCTCCTTAATTTTAATCTTCTTTATAATATTATTTTAGGCTCGGTAGTAATTTTACCCTCCTCGGTCTTAATTTTCTTTATAGTATTATTTTAGGCTCGATAATAATTTTACTCTCCTCGGTTTTAATTTTCTTTATAATATTATCTTAAACTTAATTTTAACTTTCTTTATAATATTATCTTTACTCTAGATATATACCCCTATAATTTTATTCTTTAGAGTCGCTTTAATAGGGATCCTAGTTTAATATTTAATTATTATTTTTATATATAGGATCTTTAAGGCTTTCTAGTATTAAACGGATTTAAGTAATAAAGTCTAGATATTAATATATCCTAAATTAATCGACGGATTTTCCTTTTTATATTTAGTCTAGGCTTTAATAATTTCTAAAAATTTTCTATATTTATTAAAAGATTTAATTCTCTTTATAATATTAAGATAGATTCGCTTTAGAAGTTTAATATACGTATCTTAAATAATATTATATACCTCGTTAAAGTTAAAGCGTCTAGAGGATATAATATAATTATTCGAATAAAAAACGATTCTTAAAAACTTATTTAGTATAGGTTATATCGATTCGTATAGTCTCTTCCTCTTAAATAATATAGGGCTTAATTTACTATTAATATTAATATTAAATTCGGAATTAAATTTAAAAATAGTAATATTCTTTTAGTTTAAAGGATTAGGCGTAATTATAAACTCGTTAACTAATATACTATAAGATTAATTAAGTGTTAACGGATTTAGTAATTTAAAAATTAATCGTAAATTAATTAAAATTTTACGAAATTAAAAAGTTTAATTATTCTATTTCTTTTAAAAAATATTAGTTTAAGCGCCCTTTTTAATATACTTCTTAATCTACTATTTAAATCTTATTATTTCTCGTATAATAATTATTAAAAGGTTTTTATCTAACGTCTTTAATAACTCCTTTAATCTAGTATCGATATTATCCGTTTTTTATCAAATCTTATTAATGATACGTAGGAGGCTAGACGGATATTAATAAATATTTTTAAATAATAATAAACGGGGCTCGTTTACCTTTTCCGAATATAAGTAGTTAAATATTTAGAGAGCGCCGATTATAATAAAAGGGTATTAAAGTATTTATTATAAATACCGAGTATAATAATATAAGGTTTATTCGAGTTAAAGAAGGTATCTTTCTTTCTCTTTATTATAATATAGTTAATTTAGGTATCCGGATTATTTTTAATAAAATAGTACCCGAAGTTATAAATTTAGCGTTCGTTATTAAATATCTAAATTCATTACTAAAGAGACTCGCCTTTTTATATTTAATCGAGTTTTATTAAATTATTAATTATTCTTCCCTTTATTTTAACTTTCTTTATTAAATTAAAGGCGCTCGAATTAATAAAATTATTAATTAATATAAGAGTAAAAAGGTTAATATAATCCTCTATTTAAATATATTCTTTTATAAGATTTTATATAAGATTAATTAAATAGGTTTCCGCTAGAATTTTTAGTTTACTTTTAAAGGTACGAGCCGGCCTTTAAAGTCTTTAGTTATTATAAACGTAAGTTAATTACTTTTATTCTATCTAAATTTAGGGAGTTTAGTTAAACCTAAAATTATAAACTAATTTCTTTTATTCGAAGATATATACGAATAAGTATAGCTTAATAATTATTAGAAGGTACGAGATAATAACTAGTATAATTTATAATTTATAAAGAAGTAAAAAAGTAAAGGTTTTAGAAAAAACGAATCCGAGGAAGTAAATAAACTAAAATAAATAAAATAAAGATCGATAGGAAAATATTTAATACTAGAGTATTATATATTTAATAAGATAAGGTTTATTATTACTACGGAGTAAATAGTTTAGTTAAATCTCCGAGGCGCCCTATATTCGTTATTAAATAACGAGGATACTATTATATTATAAACGTAAATAGTAGTATAAATAATCTAGTTATATTATAATTAGATATAGCGAGTAGTATTATAATATAAATAGGTAAAGGGAGAAAGATAAAAGGTATATAAATTATTTCTTATTTAAGTAATTATATTCCTTTTTAATACTCGTCGCTCGGTTATATAAGGTTCTTTACTAGCTCCCGGCGTTACTATATTCTTCTAAAATTATTTTTATTAAAGGCTCCTAAAAAGTATAATATTTTAATAATAATTTAACTATATATACTAATACTCCCTTAGTACTTAACTTTAGATTAATATTAATAACCTTAGTTTTTTATTATATCTTTCGTATTAGTTAGACGGAGGAGATATATATTATATAATTTATAATTAAATAAGCCCGTAGACGTTAAATTTATCGAGATATAAAAGATTAAGAAAGAGATTATTAACGTTATTATAAATAATAAAGAGAATATACGATTATTATTAATATTTTAATTTAAGGCTATTTACCCTAGCGGGGGGTTATAAATATCGAAGAATATCGAAGAATATTTAATTTAGAGGTAAAGTTTTAGATATTAAGAGGTATCTCGAGGATAAGGGCTATTATAAAGAGATCGCTATATTAGGGTAAAATAATAATAAATAATTTAAAAATTTAAAAAAATACGAGTATATATAAGTTAAGGCCTCCGGTATAACGAATATAAATAAATAAAAATATTAAAAGAAGTAAAGTAGAGATCGATAAAAGGATATTCGGGGTAGAAGTAATATATATTTAATAATATAAAACTTATTATCGCTACGGAGTAAATAGATTACCCGAATTTTAGAGTATTTTAATTATAATAACTTCCGAAAGGGGCGACCCTTTTAACGTAGCCTCCCTTCTTATTTTTAATCCTATAAATAACGAAGATTAAGAGGACTTATTTATTTTCTATCTATTAGAAGATACTATAGACGTATTAATATTAGATATCTAGGAAGTTATTAATTTACTAGTATTAACCTCTAACGGTATAAACGTTATAAATAATTACGTCGAAGAGTATAGCGTAGACGGTACGTAATAAGATATTAATAAGAATATAGTAGAATTCGGCGATTTAGAGTCTAACTTTATCGTAAATAAATAGTAATTTTATATTCGTTATTAGATAACGAAGTTAGGTTTAAAATATTCGAATTTCTTCGATTTCTTATTCGTTTTATTCGGCGTAGATATACTTCTTAAAGATAACTTCTAGTTTAGGGTTAACGAAATTATAATAGTTATAATTAACTAGAAGTATAGGAGGGGGGTTAAAAACTAGCCTAATTTATTAAATAATATTTATTATAACTTTAATAATAAAAAATATAATAATATATAAACTTTAATTATATCGTAATTAATTAAATAAAAGATAGTATAATAACGTAAAAGGGTAAAGGTAAAAAGATAAAAAATAAATAAATAATCTCCTACTCGCGTAATTATCCCCCTTCTTTACTATTTATCCGTTTAAAATTTTATTCGGGGGAAGATTTTTTTATCGGAGTACCTTAACAGGAGAGAGAAATATAATAAAAGTATTTACCCCTAGTCGTTAAACCACTTAAAAATTAATAAATCTTTATTAAAAAGGGTAATTACCTTCGAGCTATTATCGTATAATATAATTTCGATAACGTTTTCGGATTTAGCCTCTACTTCGGGTTTATATTCACTAGAAAAAATACCTTTAAAGAATATCGAGGCTTTAAATAATAGTCCTTTATATATACCGAAACTCTTGACTTTTAGGCCGATATAAACGAATATAATTAAATCGTAATTAAAGTTATAAATAATTATTAATATTATTTCTTATATTTTAAATAATATATTTATTTTATAATATTCTTTTTACCCTTTAACTCTTTAGGTTCGGTTATTATAATAAACTCCTCCCTTTTAATCCTCTATATAATATTATCCTTATTTTATATATTTATATTTATATTTTATTATTCGTTATTATTCTTATCTCCCTACGTATTATCCTTCCTCGATAACGAGTTAATTATATTAATCCGTATAACGATCCCGCTTCTACTTATAGTATTCCCGAATATAGACTCTTTATATTTCCTCTTCTTTATAAAACTCGTATCCGTAACCCTTAAAATACCTAGTCTTAATATATTATTAGTTTAGGAAGTAGTACCCGTACTCGTATTATTACCCCGGTTATTTAAGATTTAGTATCTTTAATTATAATAAAGTAATAATACCCTCGATTCGTTTCTTCGATTTTATCCCCGAACCCGATTCGGGCGATTCGTTATCCGAGTCGGATAATAATATAAACGATTTAATATCTAAATTAAATAATAATATAGGCGATTTAATATCTAAATCGGATAATAATATAATTTAATTTAGATTTCGTTTTATAGATTACTTTATTAAGTCTTTATTTTTATATATTTTTTATTATAATAATTAATAGAAATCTCTTTTCCTTATAATATTAATATCTATAACTCTTTCGTCGCTTTATATTTAATTTATATATACGCCCTCCGTTTATAATTTAAATATAGATTTCCTCGGTTACCCTTTAACTCTTCGTAAAGAATTTAGGGTTATAAATAATATTATATTAATCTTAGTCGATAAATAAATTAATATAAAAGAAGTCCCTTCCCTTTATTATTATAAATATAAAATAAATATTTCGCTTAATATTTAGTAGTCTATAGAACTACCGATTACCTAATATTCTAGGGTTAAAAATATACGATAAATATACTCTTTCTATTTCTATTATTTTATAAAACTCTTAAACCTACTTTAAATATCGATAATTAAAGACTTTTATAAAGGTATTTTATAAACGAGTAAATTATTATTTCTAGTCCCTTTAACCTAAATTCTTTACCTTTATAATAATTTATACTTTATTTATTAACCTTCCTTCTTATATAGTAATAAGATTCGTTTCGACCGATTTTTATTCGCGTATTTATATATTATCCCTACGTTAATTATAATAATATGACTTTATATTTAGTTTATAGATTATTGTATCTTTATAAAGGCGGCTCGGATTAGAAAAGTCCTCCTTTAATATCTTTTAATATATTATATTCTTAAGAATATAAATTAGGTAATTATTAACCTAGTTATAATCTACCTCCCGTTTCTTAATTTCGGTATTTAGTATTATTAAGCCCTATATAAACGCCTTTACTCGATTCGCTTTAATAAATATAACTAGACCTTCGAGAAAGCCCTTTAGGTTAAATATCTTCGTTATATTTAATATTATATATTAATAACGAGTATCGTATTTATAAATTTACCGTAAAGTATTATCCTCGTCTACGTTCGTTTATTAATTTAATTTATCGAGGTTTAAAAGAACCTCGGTCTTTATAATCTTCTTTTTTTTTTACCTTCTCTTTTAATTAAATAGTATAATCTTTATCTCCCGATACTTTAAATAATCCTTTATAATAATAATTTTGATATAGCGAGCGTTATATTCTATTATTTACTCTTAATAATCGTCGTATTTATTCGTTCGCTCGTAATAGTTTTTTAGTAATATTAAATATATCCTCTTTATTATTTAAATATTATAAGAGTCCGGTGGACCGTACTATTTAATTATAGGTACTACGTAAATAAAGACGTAGAATTTAGGGAAGTTAAAATATAACTCGCCCGTTTTTTTATCGATCGGCCTATACTTCCTAAAGACTTCTTTTAATAAATTAATCCTATTTAATATTATATTTATATACTTAAGCGTTTCTTCGTTATACGAACGATATTTTATAAATATAATAAAGTTTATAATCGCTCGTCCTACGTATAATATTTCGGGTATTTTTTCTAATAATAGAGAGGTAAATATAGGTATAATTATTTATAAAAATTATTTACTCTCCTCCCCCGTTTATTAATTAATTTTACTAAAGTTTAGGAAACGCCTTAGATTAATATATTTAAATACGACTCGAAATCGACCGTCGAGTAAAACTTTTATCTCTTTTTTTATTCTACCCTCTTTAACGTATTAAATTTATTAATTTAAGAGGTAGTTTATTAACCCCTTTATTATTAAAATATATAATATATTAAACGTCTAGATCCCGAAGACGTTAACCGCGAAATAATTTTCCGCGAAGTTACGGCGGTCGTATACTACTATATCCGATAATTATTTAGGTATATCCTTATCGTAGGTCCTTTAAACGCGTAATTATTCTATATATCACTTTAGTATTCTTAGAGGATATAGGACCTTAGGGCGTAATCGTTTATATTTATTTAATAATACTAGATATACCGGATAATATTTACTACTCTTAATAAAAATAATAAAAATTTATTCTTTATAGTCGTTAGGTATAGAAGTTAAGATCGGATAATATCGTCGAATTAATCCGTCCGCGTATATAATATAAATCCTCTTCCGAATATACTCTTTAAGTATTTTAAAATTACGCCGTTAATATAAATAAATAATAATCGTAATTACGATTAACTTACTCTCTACTATAAGCCTTAAAGTATAATAATATACTTCGGCTTTCGCTTTATTATAGATTATTAATATTAAACCTAATAGTATTATCCCTAACCGAGTCTTTACTCGCCGTATACTTCGTTCGAGGTTATTAATAATAATATAGACCGGCTAAGCCTACTAGTCTCTGTATATTCGAGATAAATAAATTTTATCCGATCTTATTATTACCGGTATAACGGTCGAGTTATTAAATAATTTATCCTATATCTCCTACTACTAGCCGGCTATATATATTTTATTAAGATTTCGCTAGCGTATTAATATATAGTTAAGGCTCGAATTAAATAATATATATCCTAATAACGCTTTTATAATAGATATTATATCGAAGTAAAGAATAAAATATATTCTAGGTTTATTACTAGATTGATTTATATAGACCTAAAAAGTTTACCGGACCTAATCCCTATCGGTATTATTATATTTTATACTAGATAATTTGGTTTTTAATAATAGGGCGCTATCGAAGTTATAGTATCCGTAAAAGAGTTTTAATCGACGGTTTTTAAAGAATTTATTTATAGAACCGTTAGAGAGTCGCGCGATATATATTTATTTAGTTATTACGTAGTCTACTTTTAATCCGAAGATCGTAGTAATTTATATTTAATTCGGATAATTACTCAGATAAAGACTTTAAGCCTAGTATATTTTTTCTTATTATTAACCTCCCCGTACCTCGCTCCGGTAGGTATTATTTCACCGATATAATTATTAAAGACGATATTATATTAATACCGCCTAAAGTCGTTATAGAGGTCGTTTATTCCGCTATTTAAATTAATACGTCCTAAGGATAATATATCTTATAATCCTCCGCGTTTTAGAATACTTATTCTAAAATATCGTTATTTATATAATTATTTAATATATATCGTTCTTTTAAAAAATACTTATACCTTTAACCTAAAAGCGACCCTTATTATTAATATCGTCTTTATTCTTTTCGTCTATATAAGTTAGGGGCTTTATAGGATCCTTATAAAAATATATTTATTTCCTACGCGTTTAATTAAGGTTATTAAATCGGCCTTTATATTATAATAGATACCTAGAAAGACCGTTACTATTAAGATATTACTTCTCGTAGTATCGATATTATCGATTTATTCGTTTTAATAATAGTATAATCTAAATTCTCTTTTCCTAGTAAACCTATCGATAAAATAAAATATCGATTAATTTAAAGTCCTTATATAATTAGGATCTAGGTAATTCTAGTACTACTCGTTAATCGTCCGAGATGTATACGAACCACGTAGTATATTAGGTTATTCGTATATTAAATATACTAGACTTCGAAGGTAGGATTTAATTTTTAAAATATCGAGGAAGCCTCGTAAGGTCTTAGAGATAAATCCTTAATACTAAATATAATAATTAGCTAGTATAACCGTAGTAATAAAATATTAATATTATAAAAATATTATTTGGTTAAGTATATAAAAGAGTATAGAAAGAAGTTATATATATTATTTTATCTATTTAAACGAGAAAGAGGTTAGATTAAATTTATATATTAAACGTTAGAGTTAAGGAAGGGGATCTTTCTAAAAGTCTATATATATTAATTAATAAATATACGAGAGTTACTTTTTAATATTAAGTTTATAGAGGTTTTTACGTTATCTCTTTACCCCTTTATCGGACTTTTTATAAAACGTATTTACCGTTAAAATAAGATAATTACCCGTTAATATAAGGATTCCTCCGCCTAATAAAGATACGATATACTAGTTTATTATATCCCTAGCGATTATATTTAATAATTATAATATTCTCGATCGTAGGTAAACTCTACCGCTTCTAATTTAGAGTATAATACGATATTAACTAAAAAATAATTATGGCCTAAGTTTACTACTATATTTAATAATAATTATAAACCGTTAATAGTACTAGAGTATAGACCTATATAAGTATTCCGATAGTATAATATTTAGTTAGAAGTAAATAGTCTTTCGTATTATTTATTTTATTTATTTCTCCCGTTATACCTCTCTTTATAGTATACTAAACGTAGCTTTAACCGACTCGGACGTTTTTTATTATCCGGCTATTTTTAAAATTTAAGAACTTATAGAAATAAAAGTATTAACCCTTAATAGTAATCCTATAATAGTCTAAATATAATAATAGTTTTATTAACTACCCGATCGAATATAATTCCGCTCTAATAAGTATTTAGTTATATATACTATTAATTCGTACTTAATACACGAACTTAATATTATTTTAATATCCGTTTCTAATTATTATTATTTTATTATTCCTCGTTCTTTTTACTTTTATTTAAACCTAGGATCTTCTACTTTATTATATTCTAGCGTTATAATAAATAGGATTTTATAAATATTAATATTAAGTTTCGACGAGTTTAATATTATCGTTTTAGCGCTACTAGTTATAAAATAAATAACGCGTTTATTTATTTTATTTATCGAAAATCGACTCGTACCCTTTATCTATCCTTTCGCCCCCCTTATTTATTAATTATATCTTATTATCTTTATTTATTAACTATACTTTACTCTCTTTACTTTAATTCTTATTAATAATATTTATTTCTACCTCGTTTTCTAACGTAGATAAGTTATCTACTATAATATTATCGATTTTTAATTTCTATACTAATATCGGTTTAAATAATCTCCGATAAAATATTAAGAATATCGAGCTCGGTTTATAATATACGCCGAAACTCTTCGCCGTAGTTAGAATAAAGTTAGAGAGGAGAATATAAAACGTAGGAATATTAAATAAAACCTTCCGTAATAATAAAACTAAGGTTACTCGTTATTAAATTATCGACGTTATTATTATTAATTTTAATCTACTTAATTATTCTCCCTTATTTAAAAATAAAGGGATACGGTAGTTTTTATACTTAGTTAACGAAAATATTATTAAAGTTATAAGCCGTTAATTTAAACGAGAATCCGAGGAGTTATATAAATCCTTATATTCTAAAGTTAAAAGGACCGAAGACGATTACTCCGAAAATAAATTTTATATAAAAAATTACGCCTCGCTCTCTCGAATATCTAAAGATCCTATAACGATTCTCTTTAAAATCTCGTATAGCCGTAATAATTAGATCCGATTTATTCGACTAAATATTATCTTAAAAGATAATATAAAGAATAATAATAAACCGGTATAATTCCGGGTTAATTATATTGAATTAATTAATATCTTAATAATAAAGCGTTTCTAGGACGAGTAAGATAATCTATATTATAATAAACTCTAGTATTCTACTCCTAGCGAATATATAAATATTAATTATAACGAGGACCTATAGGATATACTAGTTAATATATAATAAGGCGGTAGTCTTAAATAATTCCTCTATATTATATATAGGCCTCTCCGTAAATTAAGTTATCCTATATAATAATTAAGATACTAGTTAATTAAATTATTAATATTAATAGAAAATACCGGGTCTATAGTCGGCTAGTATATTTAAGAATATTATAATCCTCTCCCGCGAAGAGAAAAGGCTTAGTTAAAGAGGTTTTCCGTTTTTATCGAATATTTAAAGAAGCCTCTTATACTACCTCTTATTATTTAGTAATTTTATTAAACGAATCCGCCCCCGCCCTCTCCTATTAAGCGAATTAAAATCTTTATCGAAATATTATCCGATAATAATAAAGAGGAAGAAGAGGCGCCGGAAAGTTTAATTATTAATTAATTATATTAAACAAGGGACCCGCTTTTATATAATATTAATATAAGGAAAATTAACCTCGGCGAGTGTCGCCGAGGTAGATATAATATTTATAAATATAGACGAGCGGGAAACTTTATAAGTTCTTTACCTCTTATTTTTTAATTCGCCTATAACTTATTTACTCCGTAGTTTTATTATAATTAATAAAAAGGACCGACCCTAATAGGATAATAGAATATAAATATTTATAAAGTAATTATTCTAGTTAGAACCCAGTAATAAGTTTATCTATAATATATATATTATATAAGGGTTAAAGTCGTAGAAAATAGTAAATAATAAGATAATACCTCCTAAACTATATATTTATTAATTCTACGATATTATTTAAAGAAGGTAGCGGGCTAGTTATTACGGAGGGGCTATTAATAGTAATAATTTAGAATTTAATAAAATTCGTTTTTAGCTCTAGGTCTCTTTTAATAATATTATTAAATTAAATTATATTAATATCCGATTCGATTTAGATATTTAATATTTTCTTTCGTTTTATTACCGAATATTAATTTAATTTATATTACTATTACTTTAATATTTAGAAGAAATTTCGGGATCTCGAAGAATTTAAAAAATCCGTTTATTACGATAAATATCTCCTTTTATACGAGTTATAATTATAAGCCGACGGCGATATTTATCCCTCTACGGGTCGACTAGATATCCGTTACCCTTATATATATAAATATAAGGATACTATTATTTATCCTATATAAGGTATTACCCTAGCCGTTATCCTAACGAAGGTAATAAGAAATTAACTAAAGGAATAAATTAAATAAATCGATATAGACGATAAGGATTTAAGATTTTAATACTTCTACGCCTAGGCTAAAAAGAAGTATCTTAATATTAATATTTAGTAGTTTACCCCCGAAAACGTTAAATTACTATATTATAAATTAGACGGAGCCGTAAAGTTTGGTTAAGAAAGAATCCTATTTATATATAACCCCGCCTTATATAATATATAGGTTAAGAAGAATTTAAATCGACTAGATACTAACCTTAAATATAATTTCTATATAAGATAAATCTTTATAAACGAATTTTATAAAGTAAAGATTAAGATAGGTACCGCCGCTAGATTTATCTAAGAGATTAAATAAGATATTAAAAAACAAGTTCTAACGAAATTCCTTAAAGGTAATTTTAAAAAAGCCGAACTAAATAAAACACGTAAATATAAATATTAGTAGAGTTTACCTTTTATATAAAGTTTTTTAATAACTTTATAGACTCGTATTTTAAAGGACTATATAATATTAATTAAATTAATTAAATAATTATAATAGCCTTAAGATTCGTCTACTAAATATATAATACTTTATAAAGTCGAGGATGTCGGTTAAAAGATAACGAACCTACTCGTTTATATATACCTAGATAAGGATATAAAAAAGGTAGTTATGAATAAAATAAAAATAATTCTTAATTTTATCGAAATTAAATAAATACCTTTTATTAAGAATTTCGAGGGTACGGCCGAGCTTATTAAGCTTCCCCTCTATAAAATAAAATAAGTCTACTACTTTATTATAGAAGTTTAACGAGAAGAACTTTATAAAAAGGAGTTACGAATTAATAAGGAGGTATAAAAGGAGTATTAAAAATTTACGACGGGCGTTATAACGGCGGGTAAAGTAATATTTATAACGACTATTAATAATTATTTTAAAAAGGCCTATAAGCTTCGCGCCGCGGGAGTTATACTAAACCTTCTAGTATTTACTCGAATTAAAAACCTAGTATTAACGGATAGGGAGTTCTCTATAAATTTTAAATATAATAATAATAGACCCTATATAAAGTTCCTAGAGTTAGAGAGAAAATAGAAGGACTAGAATAAATATTTATAAAATAATATTTATATTTATTATCTCGACTACCTTATTAAGGATACGCCCAAGTTATTAATATTAAAAAAACTAATTAGTTTACTCGGCTAGGATATTTATAGTAGATTAAAGAGGTTAATTATCTTTACTAGTTTACCCGTCGTTACCTACGTCGTATTATATATACGTTTAAACCTATCGGATAATATTTAATATAAAACTTATATTAACGTTTATATAATAACTAGAGAAATACTACCCCCGCGAGTCTTTATAGTATAGTTTATCCGTAGATTAAATTAAACGGGATAAAGAATATATCTAGTTATTTATAAAAGGGGATAAGATTCGCTTTCTTTTATTTATTAAATATATCCTCGAGACTAGGGTAACTCTAATTTATACCTTCCGTAATATTAATCTCGATACGGATTAAATATAATTCTTCGATATTTAATACGACGGGCGGATTACGCGCTTATCTTAAAAAAATAAAAAGATATATAACTACTACTTTATTCTAGAGGATAAGAATTATTTAGATTAAACAATATTAGATAAATAAATAAGGGATAATAAAACGAGGAAATAAATATATTTAATAACGGGAAAAGTGATAGGAAAATCCGATTAATACTAATAATCGAATAAAGAGGCGTTACTACGGGGGCTTTTTCTTATTATCGGCGAGTTAAAAACTTTATATAACTCTTCCCTAAATTATAAATAGAAGTTCTTTATTCCTCTTTTATAATTATAGGCTTAACGAGCTTTCCCTAGGTTTAAATTAAAATAAATAATATAATTAATAATATTACTTTTTTATTTATATTATCTTAACTAGATACTCTAGCCTATACCGATTAATATCCGGTAGAGATATTATCCTTATAATACCTCCGTTATTTAATATAATACTAAACCTCTAGATAGAGCGTTTATATTATATACTACCCTAGTATATTAAATAGTAGACCGTTCTAGTATAATTAATATCCTAGTACTCTCTTAACGACGAGGTCTAAATCGATAAGATATAAAGTTATATTATATTTATATTTATCGTCGGTAAAGAGTTTTTATTAATAGTCCTTACTAAGTAGCTAGTATATATAATAAATATTTACTAGTATCTTTTCGTATTTTCTATAAACTAAAGATATTTATCTAATTCGGACGAGTCGATAATATATTAATACTATTTAATTATCCGAGTCGGATATAATTTAGTATCCGACTCGACCTTCGTTAACTATATTTATATTAATATTATTTAGTAAGTTTAATAGAGTATTTAAGGTAGTACCTACTTAGATATTATTATTATTTTTTATATATTAACGTCGACGTTCTTATTTGTAATATCCTCTTTATTATTATTAATATACTTATTAATATTTAATAACCTATATCTTTATTTATATTATAGAAGACCTTCGCGACCTCGTTATTATTATCTCCTCTTTACCCTCCCTACCTTTTATTAAATTCTATATTAACGTTAACCCTAGGAATTAAATAGTCTCGATTATTTCGCGTAGCCTTATAATTAAGTAATTATATTATAAGGAAATACGGACGGTATTAAAGAAAGAGATAAAATAAAAGTATATTATAAGCACGTCTTTAAGGAGCCTTAAGAACTAGGTTAAATTTAATAAGTAGTTAGATAGAATTTTTCTCTCCGTTTTTAAATTTAAGATACCTTAACTCTAGCTCGAGAGCTATAAATTAAGGATAACTAGAAAAATTAATAATATATATAATTACTATCGTAACCGTAGACGGCGTATTATATTATCTTTTTCTATTAATAACCCTCTTTATATAGCGCGCCTTTTTATTTTTAACGAAACGGGCTTCTATATATAGTCGACTTAAATAATAATTAATATACTTTTCTTCGTATTTAAGCTCCTAAAGGAGAAGAAGCCTTTAATAAATATTATATTAAATAAGATCGAATTTAGGATATTTAAAAAGGTCCTCCGCGAAGATAAAGTTTATAATAACTCGACCGATAGAATTATATATCGTATCGGCGATAATAATATCGAGGTTAATTACGCTCGTAAATTTAAAGCGGCTACGTTATAAATATATAAAAGAGGCGAAAATCCTATTTTATTTACCGTTAAGGCGCGTACGTAAAGTATATAATACTTTATTTTAAATATTAAACCCGCCTAGGTTAATCGTAATATAGTAAGTCGGCGTACTTATATAAAACGTTAAGTATTAAATATATTATATATTTAAAGTTAATATCTATTTTACTTAGTATATATTAGTCGGTTACGACTCCCTATTTACTTTTTTAAATTAAACCGTTAATCGCGTTATTATCCTTACTAGTAAATCGTGCTCTAGTTATATATCTAGCTCGGTTTAATTAGCTATTATATAGTAAATATAAATTATAATCCGCGCTCGTTATTATTTTGGAAAGATGGGAAGGGGGTTTTTTTTATCGATAACGAGATATTAATTATACTACCGCCCTATTCGACGGCTATAAATTAAATAGTATATTTAGTTTTATTCGATTATACTTCGGCCGAGACTCTAGCCCGAACTATAACGAATCTTGATTTATAAAATTATCGATACTTTTTCTAGGTACTCGAGTCAATTTATATTTTTATAGTTTATTAATTATATTTTATCTTCTTTATTTACGAATTATATTTTACGCTCTTTACTTCCTAACCCTCTTTAATTTTATTTTAATTAATTATATTTATTTCTACCTCGCTCTCTACCGTAGATAAACTATTTATTATAATACTAACGGATTTTTATTTTTATATTAAAATCGGTATAAATAACCTCCGATAAAATTTTAGAAATATTAAACTCGGTTTATATTATACGCCGAAACTCTTCCCTATAGTTAGATTAAAATTAAAGAAGAGAATACGAGAAGTAGGTATCTAGGGTAGAAATCTATATAATATTAAAATTAACCTTACTCTTCGTTAAATTATCGACGATATTATTATTAATTTTAATTTACTTAATTATACTTCTTTATTTAGAAATAAGGTAATACGGTAACCTATATAAGGATTTAATAAAATAGTTATTAAAATCTATAACCCGTTAAAGCCTTAAACGAGAATCCGAGGAGTCGCTTTTATATTTAATATTTCGTTTTAAGATATATCTTTTTATTATAAAATCTTATATATTATTTCTTTTATTAAGATATTATTTTCTTTAAATCCTCGCGTTCTAAAATTTAGAGGACCGAAGATAATTATTTAAAAAATATACTTTATATAGGAAGTCGCCCCTCGCCCTCTCGAATATTATAAATCCTAAATCGATTCTCTTTAAAATCTCGTATAGCCGCGATAATTAGATCCGATTTATTCGATTTAATTATATCGTAAAAGATAATATAATAAATTATAATAAACCGGTATAGTTCCGGGTTAATTATAATTAATTAATCGATATTTTAATATCGAAGCGCTTTTAGGACGAGTAAAATAATCTATATTATAATAAACTCTAGTATTTTATTTATCGCGAATATATAGATATTTAGTATAACGAGGGCCTATAGGATATATTAACTAATATATATTAAGGCGGTAATCTTTAATACCGCCTTTATATTATATATAGACCTCTCCGTTAATTAAACTACCCTATTTAACGATTAAGGTATTAATTAACTAAATTATTAACATTAATAAAAGATACCAAGACGACGATCGGCTAGTATATTATAAAAACTTATACTCTTCTCGCGCGAAGAGAAAATATTTAGATTAAGAGTATTTATACCTCTTTATTAAAAAGTTAAAAAAGCCTCCTATACTACCTCCTACCGTTTAAGAATGTTATTAACTAGATTCGTTTTTACTTTCTTTAATTAAACGACCTTAAACCCTTATCGAGATATTTTTTAAATTATAAATTAAGTAATAAGGAGGAGGAAGAGGTAACGTAAAACTTAATTATTAATAAATCGTATTAAACTAGGGACCCGTCCTTATATAATATTAATATAAGGAAAATAACTACGGCGAGGGTCGTAGATATAAATATAATATCGATAAATTAAAATAAACGGGAAACTCGGTAAGTTTTTTACCCTTTATCTTTCGATTCGATTATAATTTATTTACTCCGTAACTTTACTATAATGAACGAAGAGGACCGGCCTTAATAGGAGGATATAATATAAATATTTATAAATAAGTTATTTTAATTAAAAAGCGATAATAAGTTTATAAATAAATATACGTATTATATAATTATTAAAGTCGTAGAAAATAATAGATAGTAAGATACTAGCCTCTAAACTAAGTATTTATTAATTATATAACGTTTTTTAAAGAAGGCGGCGGGCTTCCCGTTATAAAGAAACTATTAATAATAATAATATAAATTTTAATAAGGTTCGTATTTAACTCTAGGTCTTTTTTAATATTATTATCGATTCGGATAATACTAACGTCCGAGTCGACCTAGATACTTATAATTTCTTACTCCCGTATTCTCGAATATTAGAGCGCGGTATATAAATATAATTCTCTCTTTATTAAAGGGTTTAAGACTTTTAAGGATTTTAAAGACTCCCTTTATTATAGTAAATACCCTTTATACGAAATAAAATCGTAAATAAATTAAGAGATCCGTCCTTCTACGGACTTATTAACCGTCGATTACTTTAGTATATATAAAGATAAAGACGCTTTTCTTTTTCCTAAAATAAATATTACCTTTATTATTATATAGATAAAGATTATAAATAAATAATTAAAATAATAAATTAAATAGATCGATACGAATAATAAGACTTTAAGATTTAGATACTTCTATATCTATTTTAATAAAATATATTATTACGTTATTATTAAGCGATTTATTTATAAGAATATAGAGTTATTATATTATAACTTTAATAAAGGTATAAAGCTCGGCTAGGAGAGTACGATAATTATTTATAATTTCTACTTATATAAGATATAAGTTAAAATAATTATATAACGAGGGTATTAACCTTAAATATAACTTCCGTATAGGATAAATCTTTATAAATAAGTTTTATAAAATTAAAACTAAAGAGGGTAAAGCCGCCGAATTTATCCGAGAGATTAAATAAAAGATTAAAGAGCGGGTTTTAAAAATATTACCGAAGGGTAGCCTTAAAAAATCCGAATTATATTAAAGATATAAATTAATATACTGCTAGGGTTTACCTTCTATATATAGTTTCTCTACGATTTTATAAACTTATATCTTAAAGGAATATATAACTATAATCGGGTTAATTAAATAATCGTAGTAATATTAAAATCCGTCTACTAAGTATATAATACTTTATAAAATCGATAATACCGGTTAAAAGATAGCGAATCTACTCGTTTATATATATCTAGATAAGGATATAAAAAAGGCGGTTATAAATAATATAGAGGTAATTCTTAATTTTATCGAAATTAAATTAATACCTTATATTAAGAATTTCGAGGATACGGTCGAGTTTATTAAATTTCCTTTTTATTAAATAAGATAGATCCGTTATCTTATTACAGATACTTAATAAAAAGAATACTATTAAGAGTAGTTACGAATCTACGAAGAAGTATAAAAGGAGTATCGTGAAATTATATTAACTACTAGAAAAGCTAGTAGACTACCGCCTATATCGATTATTAATAACTATTTTAATAAAGTTTATAAACTTTATATAACTAGTATTATATTAAACCTTTTAATATATACTCGAACCTACGGCCTAATAATAATAGATAACGAGCTCTCCGTAAATTCTCGGTATAATAATAATAAGGATTATATAGTATCCCCCGAGTTAAAGGGAAATAAATAAAATAAAATAAATACTTAAAGAATAGTATTTATATTTATTATCTCGACGAGTTTATTATCGCCGAGTTATAAACCGTAAGGCCGTAGGTATATATAAAACTATAGTTTATAAATAAATACCGGCTTTAATTTACTCGAGATTTTACCTTTAGTAATTAATTCGCTACGTCGCCGCTACGCTAGGGCTTTAGGTATATAGGTTAATACTTTAATTATATATCCCCTTCGGCTTTAACTAAAACTCGTAATAATATTTATATAAGAATTAGAGAAGTACTACCTCGGCGAGTCTTTATAGTATAGTTTATCCATATATTAAATTAAAAGGGACGAAGATTATATCTAATTATTTATAAAAGAGAATAAGATCGCTTTCTTTTATTTATTAAATATGTTTTTAGGATTAGGGTAACTTTAATTTATACCTTTTATAATATTAATCTCGATATAGACTAGATATAATCCTTCGATATTTAGGACGACGGGCGGGTTACGCGCTTATCTTAAAAGAATAAAAAGACGTATAACTACTATTTTATTCTAGACGATAAAAGTTATTTAAATTAAAAGTTATAGGCGAAACTTCTCTTTCTTAAAATTAACGTCTTCCTTTAATAAATCTTAAGTTATAAACCGAGTAATTTATAATTTATAGGCTTAACGCCTATTTTCTTTATAAGACTTATAGCTCCGCCCCTCGTATTTAATATAAATATAATATTATACGCCGATAACGACTACCGATAACTAGATAAGATAATAAATTAAAATAAATAATATAAATAAAAGACTTTTAAATCGTATTTACTTCTATACCTATTTAATATATAAGGTATTTTAATATTAATATATAGTAATTACCCTTAAGAATATATATTATATATAGTACTAAATTAATATAAAGGCTAAATTCGGTTTAGATATTAATTTAAGTAGTATAGTTTCTATAATTTAATACCCGTTATTAATAGTTATTTCGAGAATACCTACGTTCTTTTATCGTATATTTAATTATTATATTTAGTAATTATTTATAATTTACTAGCCGGGTTTACTAGACGTTATTTCTTCTAAATATAAACGGTATATAATATTATAATTATTAACGACGTGGATATCGGTAAAGGAGTAAATAATTATATTCTTTATAACCTCGTCCTCGCTAGTAAATAACTCTCGGTAGAAGGCGTCGTAATATAACGAATATAATTTATTTATATATTTTATAGTACGTAGAGTATCCGACTCGGATATAATACTAGGTAAAAAAATTATCCGAGTTAAACCTAAAAGGGAAACGTATTATTCGGTTAATACTATATTATAATTATTTTATTCTCTTTAGCTTTTACTTTATTTATACTATATTATACTTTATTAAAAGTATAAGACGCTAAATATCTTATTATTTAAATATAAATCCTTTATAAACTCTTTTATATATATTAACCTATTTTTCTAATAATATAGTTATATCTTAAATTAGAAGAGATAAAAAAGAAATAATAGGTATAGTCGAAGAAAGATTTCTTTAGACTATCTACTTTTATATATATTTAATATTATTATATTCTAGTTTCTAGATTTATTATAACGACTACCCCGATACTACCCCTACCTATTATTATATTTATATTAATAAATTATGAGGATCGGATCTAGTTAGTACCTCGCGCTATTTATTTTAATCCGGATTTCTTTTCTTTAAATTATTAAATCGCTCCCGGCGCCGTATAGGGCAGGGTTTCGTTAATTCGTAGTATATTCGCTAGTAAAGATTCTCTTTATATAAATAATCGTAGATAGAATAAGAATATTAATTATTATCGAATAATACGAAGATATAATTTAATCGCCGGATTTAATAGTATAACTCTACGTCCTATCGATATAACTCGAAAGCCCGCGGTATAGTATATAATATTAACATATTATACCGTATATAATAGGTCCGCTACCGGATATAATCGTCGATATTCGCTTTAATATATAGTATTTAAAGTATAACCTAAATCGATCTCTTTAATAAACCTAGCGTATATTCGTCGAGGTAATAAAAGAATAAGGGACTTTAATAACTAGGGAGATATAAATAAGGATAATTTAAAGATATTATATTATAGGTAAATTATTTTATAGTATAAAGAAGAGGTAGGAGGAGTTAAAAGTATAATAATTCGATTCGGATAAAATTTCGAGTTTAGTACCGGCGAGACCTTAGCCGACTCGGTAAATCTTTATTTAACTCGGTTAAGGATCTTTAAATTAAATTAATAAAGATAATTAAAATAATACGATAACGACGCGTTAAAGAAAACCTACTTTTTTTTAATATCTTCGCCCTTTTTTTATCCCGGATTCCGAGTAATCCCTTTATTAATTTTTATATATTATTATTAAATAATAACTTCACGCTATAAATTTTTAACGGAGTCGATTCGATATAGTAAATAAATAACGGGTAAATCTTAATAAGAATTAAAAGTTAAAAATCGAAAGTTATTATAAAAACTACTACGAAAACTACTACTACGAAGGGGTAAGTTATAAAGGAGGCGAAGAAACGAAAAGTATATCTAAATATATAATTAAATAAAACGATTATTAATATAATAATATATTAAATCCCTTTAAGGAGATAATAATAATAATATATAAAGTAATAACGACGAAGGAGGTAGTATAAAAGGGTAAAGAAAATACGTAAAGAAGAGTAACTATAATTTTAAAAATATCGTCGATATATCTATCGATAACTAGGTAATCCTTTCTAAAATAATAATCGATATCGATATCGACGAGTATTCTTCTCCCGATAACTTTAGCCCTAAAAAGGACCGCCTATTTATAATTATTATTAAAGTATATCTTCCTAATTATACGAAATATATATAATTAATAACTCTTATATAGGAAACGAAATAAATAGGCTTTTAAAATAAAAATTATATTATAACCGTAAATTATATTAACTCTCTTTTATAAATAGGAGTTAATATTATATTTCATAGGAGTAATCTCGGTTATTACTACTAGATATTTACGGCCTTAATAACTAGTCGTAACCTCGGAAGAAAGACGTAAATCGTCGATCTTTATCGAATATATATCGGGTATATTAATATACGGAGAATAAATTCCGACTATAAGAGGAGCTCTTTAAAAGGGCTTCGACGCGAAGAGGTATCCCTTAAATTCAATAAATAATATAATAAGGACGTATTATATTTAAATATAATTAATATACCTAGTAATATAGTAACGAAGTAGTTAAATATCGTTATATAAAGATTATTTTTTTTAATTTAAAAAGCGACCGGTATAAATATCCGAATAAAAAATAACTACCGGGATTAAGTTTATAACCGAATATAAATAAAAATTAATAAAGGGGCTGAACCTTAAGAAAAGAGATATATTATTAATAAATTTCTCCTAAATAATTAATCTAATAGTAATTAATCTTTATAGTTTATACGAGGCGAGTAGCGGCGGTAAAGAAATAACGAACCGCGTTTATAATACGGGCGGTAATAATAGGGTAAAATAAAATAAATATTATTATCCTCTCCTAGTCGTTATATCTTAAAGTTTAAATATATTACGCCTAGATATCCGCCCCTTTTATATCCTATACTTATAGTTATATCCGATATTAAATATAAAGATAAGAATAATAAAAGTATTATATAGGTTTTAATTTCGACCCTTTAAAATAGGAAACGCCGCCGTTATAAAATAAAATACGAAAGTTTAAAAACTTACTAGTATATTATAAATACTACTGCGCCTATATTTCTTTTAAAGATTATAAATAGTAACGACATTAATAGCCTAATACTATAGCCGGAATATTATTATATAAAAGTAAATAACTTTATAACTAGGATATAGAAGGAATAGAAAGCTTTATTTCGATATATATATAAACTATAAGTTCTAGGCCGGTTATATAACTCGGGCGATATCCCTACTCCTAAAGAAATACGGAAGGTTATAATCTCTATTTTTATATACTACCCGTTATATATTAAATAATAGTTAACGATAACGTAGTTTTTAGATAACTTAACTAACTTTAGAAATTAAATAATAAAGAAGATACGAAGTTAGGTTTAGATAATAATAGAATACCTAGGCCTAATAATAAAGTAGATTAAGAATAATACCTCGGACTATATATTCGATTTACGGTTTACCTTTCTAGATTTATAAAGTAGTATAAATACTATTTCCTTCTATATCCGAATAAAGGTTTATTATTTACGGGTTTAGTATAAAGGTCGCTTCCTAATACCGTTTATCGTAGTAATAATATATCGTATATTCTTCTATAATAAGGTAAGTAGTATTAAACTCGGGCGATATTATAAAAATATATAGAACCTATTACCTATTAATACCGTTATTCTTATAATAACGGCGCTTTATTATAGGTTTAAAGAATATAAAATAGGATACTATATTATTAAAAGATAAGATAGTAATAAAGTTAGAGGTAAGATAACCTCCTAAAATATAAATATTTATATTTATATTAATGGATCTTCGAGTTATATTCGAATAGGTTATCAGAGCGTGGCTTGAGTAAAGAGAAACGAAGGTATATATCGTTACGAAGATATTATACGGTTATATAATAGATATTTATAATAAAAATATATATAGTAAGGATTATTAATAATTAGTAGTTAATTTATTTAAAGAATCCCTAGAGGACCTAAAGAGTAAACTGGACTTCGTAAAGATAATTACGGAAATATAAATAAAAGATACTACTAACTCGCTACTCGACGATAATAATATTAACTCGTTATACGACGGGGATACTATTAATTTAATTAACGAGGATAATAATATAACCGAAGAATAAGGGTAAATAGCGGGTGATATAATTTCGGTATATATAAAGAAAATAGTTTATAAATATTACCGGTTAATTTAAATAAATAAACCGAAGATATATTTAATAGCCCGGTCGTTAAGGAATATTAATCGGGGGAAGAGGAAGAGAATATATTTAATACGAAAATTACTAGTATTAACGGCGATAAGGACGATATCGAGATTAAAATATAATAATTATAGTATCTTTATACCCTCCTAGACCGGATTTATTTTATTACGGGGCTATAAGATAAGAAATATCTATAAGATAAAAATAATTAAATTATAAACGATAAAGCGAAGTATAAAAAGATGAAATAAAGGTAGTTAAAAAACGAGTAAATAGTATATTTATCCGTTAATATTATATATAAAGAGGATCCTAGATAACGATTAAATAATAATAGAAGTTATAATATTAATAAAATAAGAGTATATATATAGTATTATAAAAGTATTAGTATTAAAGGACTAGGGTATTAAATATATATTAGAAAAGTAAATTCTTAATATAAATCTAGTTAGTTAGGGAAAATTATTTAATAATATTTTAAAAATCAAAATTATTTTAGCGCGGAGCTAGTCTCGATTCGATTAAATAATTATATAATTTTTATATTATCCGAAGCTCTTTTCTATATAAATAAACTACCTAATTAAGAAGTAATAATAACGAGAGATATATACCTGAATTTATATAAAAAAGTATATAAATAATATATTACTAGAATATTCGGGCTATATAACTTTATATATAATTAAACGAATAATTTAAAATTATTAAAGAATAGTTTTATTAATTCTCGAGATAATATCTCTTTAATATTATCGTAGTATTTATACTCTAAATAGTATTAGAACCGGTATAGAAGCGATATTAATATAGGTATATTAAATAAGATAACTATCTAGAGAGTAAAGATAGTAGTTCTATATATACGAAGGTATTTAGGAATATTAAGGCGGTAGCGGTATACTAGGCCTAATCGGGTATAGTAGTATATAGTTTATTAAATATAAATTTATTAAATATAAGTTATAAAAAGACGGGTATAATTATAATACTATACCCCCTCTTTAATAAATAATACTCTTAATATTTAGGTACCTTTAAAGTTAGTAATATAACGATTTTCTAAATATATTAAATATTTTTAGAAGTTAAGAACCAGGCTTTTATAAATATTTAATATAATATTCGTTAATAACGTTCTACGTAGCCTCGAACTTACTATTATTAATATTATATTATATAAGATCTTAATTAAGGCCTCTTTATTTAACTCGGTATTTTAATCTACTACGTAATTCCTTAAAATCTAGTATATCATCGACTATTTATTCGTCGTCGTTAAGGGTTATAATTAGATTAGGTTTAAAATTCCTTTATTTTAATAAAAGATTATTTCCGGCTTTATTTAATTAGTCGGTATAGAAGATATCGTATTATTTTATAGTTATTAGAAGTTCTAAGCGATATAATATTCTATTTTTAAAAAATATCTTAAAAGGTCCTATTCTTTTATTGTCTAGCTTTTTATATAATTTAGAAATAATAATATCTTTAATAGATAAAAAAACTATTTCTCCTTCTTAAAACTTAATATCGGTATAATATTTATTTATTTATTTTATTATCGTTCTACGGGTTTATTCTATATTCTCTCTAATATATTATAGTATTTCCTTTATTCTCTTTATTATTTACTTTACTTTAGTCGTATTTAGGCGTTATCGGGTTAAATTATAAATAGAATTATTAGAGTTAAAGTTTATTCGTAGGTAGAACCCTTTATTTATAAAGAATAAAAATATATTTATAACTACCGCCGTAGTATTATTATTAGCGAATTTAATTATTAGTAATTATTTAGCCTAATTATCTTATATATAGGAATAATATAGGCGAAGATATATTTTTAAACTCTAATTATTCCGTTCCGTTAATCCGTCTATATAAGAATAATATATAGTTAATAATTTCGCGTAATTCCGAGCCTCCTATAAAAGTATTTCTAAATTAAAGTAATAAATTAAGGCTCTTAATTTAAAAGAATAAATTCTAGTAATTTATAGAGTCTAAATACTTTTTATATTAATATCTATACTATTAATTCGGCTAAAATCCCGTTTTCTTTATTAATATAAGATATATAGTATTGTTTTTTAATTAATCGATATATTATAACCTAAATAACGTTATATTCTTTAGACTAGAGTAAATTAGTAATAAAATTATAAATAAAGTATTATTAATATTTATTAAATATTAAAAACGGTTAAAGTAATTTATTTAGTATATTTCTTAAAACTTTAGCCCGAGTATAAATATAATAGTTATAAATATATTATATAGTTATATTCTCTATACCTCGCTAGTAGAATTCGTATTTAAGGAGTTTATAGGTACGGCGACCTCTAGGATAACTATATACTAATTAATTATAAATTTCGCGAATAATATTAATAATTAGTTTTTATAGTACTTATAGCCGGTCCTTATAATATAGTGTTTTATTATAAATAATATACTATACTAGCGTAATACCTTTATACTTTTCTTTATTATTTATAATAGTAGCGCGTATTTCGGAATAATAATTATTAATTCTATTTATTTCCGCGATCCGGTAATAAATTAAATCGTTTATAATTTAGATTTAGATATTATTAAATTTTAGTTTAAATTCCTCGCTCTTTTATATTCGATCGGGTATAAATATAATTCTGAATTAATAACGAACTTTATTATTATTAGGACTATTAGGTTTAGATCCTAGTAAATATATTAATATATTTACTTTTAAATTATTTGCGCCTATTCTATAAATAATCTTAATATTAAATTTTGAAAATAGATTAAGATATCTAGCTTAACGTCGGGTAAAATCTTTAATTTTAACGGAGTATATTAATTCTTTATAATTAATAAAGATTTTAATAAAGAGCTTAGTTATCTTAAACTCTAAACACTAGTACTTTAAATATTTAATAATAATTAATAACTCCTTATAAATCTAGTAGTTATACTCCGCGGGTAATAAATTCTTATTATAAAAAATAACTAGATAAACTTTACCGTCTTCGTTATACTACGAGAGAATTATACCGTTAATATAATTTAATAAATTAGTCTCTAGGATAGCCTCTTTAGTTTTATTAAAGTATTTTAATATAAAAGTAATCGTAATTATAGTTTTTAATAGTTTAAATACTTTTTAATACTAAGGGTTCTATTTAAACGGGGTATCTTTCTATATTAATTTTATTATAAAACGAATTATTTTAGAGAAGTCCTTAATAAACCTCCTATAAAAGTTATAGTAATTAATAAAGACTTAAACTTATTTAAGGTTCCGCGGTTCTAGTTAGTTAATAATAATTTAAATTTTAGAAGGATTTATTCGTAGTCCTTTTATAAATATTAATAGTCCTAGGAATTTAGTTTTTTATATATAGAATTCGTATTTAAAGATATTTATTTAAAGGCCTACTCCTTATAACTTCTTAAATATAGAGCGAATATATTTAATATACTCTTTACGACTTTTATTATAAATAAAAATATTATTAAAATAGGTCTAAACGAAGATATTAATAAAAGAGAAAATAAACCGTTAATAAACTCTTATTATAAAATAAGTTTATTAATTAACCTAAAAAGGAGGACCCTATATTTATAAAATCTTAAGGATATTACGAAAATAATATATTCTTTATTATCGGGGTATATTCGTAGCTTATTAAATATAACGATAATATTTCATTTAGTAAAGTATTTATAGTCGTATATATAAATAAAGACCTTATTTATAAAGGGTATAAAAAAGCGGTTTCTTTTAATTAACGCGTTTAATTTCCGTTAATTAATATAAAATCTTAGACCTCCGTTAGACTTTTTAGCGAATAGGATAAATAGAGTAAAAAGTATTTAACTCGGAATAATATAACCCTTTTTAAAATTATCCTTAAAGTACTTCTTAATTTACTTTAATTTATATCCCGATATAGGATATATTCGACTTTTAGGTAATTTAGATCGGGTATCTTTATTATTAAATTTAATTTTATAGTCGTAAGAACGGTAAAGGGGTAATTCGTCCAATTTAATTCTATTAAAGAGATTTATATAGTTATAGTATTTAGAGGGTAAATATTTCTTAATCTCTTTAAAATTAAGCGCTTCGGTTTTATAAATAAAAACGTTATTTTAGCCCTCGTCTTAAAGTATTTATAATTACTAGTTGATTTTATTTATTATTAACGAGAATAATTTATTTACTTTACTTTTAGCTAGGAAATAGTATAGGGTAACCTCGATTTTATATATATTTAAAACCTTAAAGTTATTAACTCTAACTATTTAACTAGCTCGGGGAATTAATATTAAATACTTTATATATAAAGATTAAATAATACGTAGAGGTAGGTTATTATCGAGGTCCGATTTATTTATATCTTTAATAAATAACTTAGAGGGGAGCGATTTTAAATTATATTTAAAAAGTAAAAAAATAAAATCTTTAGATATTAAAAATATATTTTTATTATAATCGTATCGGCTAGGGACGAATAGAATCTTATTTTATAATATATCTAGGGCGATATTATATTTATTTATCTAGAGTTTATCTAGAATAATATTATAATAATTTAATAAAGTAATCAATATTAGGTAGGTAGATTCTTTATAATTATTAATAATAAAATTAGGGAGAATTATATAAATAATAGGTTTTTTATTAAACTAGCTATTAAAGTCTTTTAATAATTTTAATTTTAAGAGCGGAACTAGCTTTATTTATAATTTTTCGTAAATTTTATTTATAATAGAATTATTAATAATAATATATACCTTCAAATAATTACTATTAACGAGGGCCTTAAGAACTTATTCTTAATAGCGAGAAAATATAATAATTACTATTTTAAAGGGGCGGCGTCCTAGCTTATCCTCGGAAATAATTATTAAATATACTTTATATTTACCTTTTACTAGGCTTTTTATTTTAAAAGAGATTATTTATTTTTTAAATCCGATTTGGATAAAGACTCTAAATCTATAATTAATTAATCGTAGATATCGTTAATATTTATTTTATATATCCGAGTTTCCTCTTAAACTTTCTTTCTAGCTTTAGTTTAAAAGGGTCGTTAATAATTAATTTTATAATATCCTAACTCGCCGTAATTAAAGTAGATAAATAATCCGAGTTTTTATTTAATATATAACTTCGTAAAAATAAGTTCTTTAAGCGAAATATAAAAACTAGTCGTAAATTATCTAGTAGACAATAAGTTAGTTAAGGGGGCCGAGTTAGTATAGATAATTAAAGTATAATTATTTATTATTAATATAGTCGTTCGTTTAGGCTTTAAGGTAGCTAGTTTAACTTTTAATTAAATTTTAAAAAAATTAATCTATTAAGATTAATCTTACTTCTATAAATAAATTACTATAGCGGGGTAATTAATAATATTTTATACCTTTATCAATATAGTAAAACGATTAATCGTCTTAGTTTATAAGGCGGTACGTAAATTTATTACGTTTTTATTAAGATCGGTACTTAAGTATTCGAATTATAAATAGAATTCCTAAAAGGGTTAGTTATTTACTTAATATAATAATTCGAATATAATTAAGAGGGTCTCTAGCCGATTCCTATCTTTATAGATTCTAATAAAGTATTTAAAGATATTATCTATATTTAAGTATAAATTCGGGGTATTAATTCGTCTTTTAAATAAAATATAATTTATAGTATTATTATTAAATCTTAAAGCGATATAAACTACCTAGGATTTATCGGTAGAGAAAAATTAAGAGTTAATTTTTAACTTCTTAATTATTTTAGCCGTCTAATCGTTTTATAGCGATAAATCTCGTCCGTTTATAAAGATAAAAGAGTTAGGAAACTTATTTAATCGGGATACTCTATTATAAAAGTAATTTCGCGAATATTAATTATATTAGTTTTTATTTCTATTTTATCTACCGGAGTAATTTTTTAAATCTTTATATTTATTCTTTTAACTCTTTAAGGTATTAATAATTTATTATAACTCGTTCTTTTTATAACGAAATCGCTTTATAAGATTTTATACTTCGGCCGTTTATTTTTAAACTATTTTAAATCAACCCTATAATAAATCGAAGTTAGTATTAACTACTCGAAGGTTTTCTTTTATTATTTCGACCTCGTCGGCTATTTTATTATAGTTAATAACGATATTCTAGAAAATATCTCTTTTTTATTATATTTTATTTAATATCTAAAATATCGTAATTAGATTTATTTCGACTTATTTACGTAGCTAAACTTTATTAAATATATTCTGAAATATTAAAGCCGTACCCTCTTTAGTTAAAATATTAATCGGTAGTACTAATTAACGTCGGGTCTTTATACTCTTAAATAGTATTTTTATCTATTAATTTATAACTTTTTATTCGATATTTAGTCTTAATAAATTTGGTCTAGCTATATAATAGTAATTAATTATTAAATATTAATTTTCTCGCGATATATCTTCGCGGTATATTAAGGGGTTATTTCCGTTAATTTCTTTTAATTTACTTATAGTATAAATAGTCCTCTAGTTTCTTTATTACTCGTTTAAATATAAATCTAATACATTATCCTATAGGCTCTTTATATTCGTATTACCTATTTAGTAAATTAATTTAAAGATATAATATTATTAATATAACGTAGCTCCTATTAGCGTTTTTTTTAAATTCGATAATTATTCGAATAAAGTAAATAGAGGGTAAAATAATTATAGTATTAAAACTAGTATAAAAGCGATATTAATATAGGTATATTAAATAAAATAACTATCTAGGGACTAAAAGTAGTAGTTTTATATATACGAAGGTATTTAGGAATATTAAAGCGGTAGCGGTATACTAGGCCTAATCGGGTATAGTAGTACATAGCTTATTAAATATAAATTCATTAAATATAGGTCGTAGGAAGACGGGTACAGTCGTAATAAATAGAGCTCGATAGGTAGATTTAATATAATAATTATATCTTAATAAAAATAAGTAAAGAGCGATAATATAAAAAGAAAATATAATTATACTTCTAAAATTATCGACCCTAGAAGAAGAATTTAGTTTAATATATAGTTTATTATTCGTATTCTTTAATAAATTCGCCCGCGATAATATTTTTAATATTTATTTAACGGTTTTATATAAATCCCTAGTCTTTTTAGAATAAGAGGTATTCGGTAATATAACTCTTCCTCTTTTTTAAAACGCGGTTATTAAGAATATATTCTAGTTTTTATTCTAATTTTAATTTATCTCGTTTAATTTCCAAAATTTCAAAATTATAAATATTTAAAAAGATTATTATTTAATAATAAATTTAGTTTAGTTATATTATAAATATATTCTAAATTTTCTAGTTTTCCGGGATATTAAGGCGGTATACGAGTTTATTAATATATTTAAAAATCTCAAATAATTTAATTAATTATTAACTATATTTACGACTAGTAAATTTATTTACTAGAATATTATATTCTTTATATAAACGTAGAAAAGCCTAGTCCCCTTTACGGAAATATCAAAAGTTATAAATATATTTATAATACTCTATATTATATATTTAAATATAGGTTATTATATCCGAAGTTTAAATATATATTAACTCCTTTAATAAGATATTATTTTTCTAATTTCCTAGGTCTAACGCGTTATTAATAGCGAAATCAAAAGCTATTTTATTTAGAGTATAATTAATAAACTAAGAAAATGTATTATTATATTATATAATTACGAAAAATAGTACCTCTTCCTAGGCTTTAAGGTTTTATAAAGTAGCGATCTAAGATCGTAATATAATATTAATAATTTAATTTATATACTCGCTTAATTTATCCGATTATCAATAATAAGTAGTAGAAAATATTAAATTTACTCTAAATTTATTAAATAAAGCCTTCTATAAAATATTTATAAACTTCTAGTCGCTATTAGAAAAAATAACTTTCGAAATACTCTAGTCTACTAAATATTAATAATATAAAAGTAGATATATTTATTACTCTACCTTTTATATTAATTTCCCTAGAATCGCGGTTAGTTTTCGGGAAATTTATATATAATAATTATAATATTATCGAACTCTTCCTACGAAAGGAGTAAGGCTAGAATAATATTAATAAAAACTATATAAAAAATAGAGGGCGGTATTATTAGAACTAGTATTAATAATTATTAAAGTAAATATATTAAATAAAATAACTAATTAAGAATTAATAATAGAGGGCGCTATAATATTAAAATAGTAATAATTATACTAGACCTAATAAAGTATAAATTCGTATATATATTATATATATAAATACGATTGTAATAGTCCCCCTCCTCTTTATTAAACGATATTTTTAATATTATAAATAATTAATCAAGATCTTAATATTAATAATATTAATTAACGTATATAATATTATTTTTAATAAATATATAAATTAGTTAATTAATAAGTAAAAAATTAAGATCGAGAGAAATTATAAATTTTAATAATAAATAAAACGAGGTTTTAACGTAATTTAATAAATTTAAAAAAAAATTAATAATATCTTCGTCTTTTAGCGTGTATTACTTTAATAAGAATTAGTTTTAAATATTATTATTTCTAGTATTATTATAATTTATAAATTCTTAAATCTTTCTCTAATTTATAAAATTATAATATATTAACGTATATATATATATAAATAAAATAGGAGACGGTATTATTTAGAGTCTATACTTTTAAAGGTAGTTAATATAAAATATATCGATAATATTTTATATAGTTTTAAATTCGCCGCCGGTAATATTATATTAAATAAAAACTTAATTAAAATATTTTTATTAAACTCGGTATTTTATTTTTCGCGTATATATTTAGAGTCGAGTATATTATTAGTAACTTATTCGTTAATATCGAGTATAATTATGAATTCTAATAGAGGATTTCTTTATCCTAAAATAAATTATTTCTAGTTTTAAATAGTCGGTCGATATAAAAAAAACTATATTATCTTATTATTAGAAAAAGCTCGAGACGATAGAACGTCCCGATTTCTATAAGAATTCTAAATAAGTTTATCTTTTTATTATCTAGTTTCTCGTATAATTTGAATATTATAAAATTATTTATAAATTAAAATATAATTTACCCTTTTTAAAATTCAATATCGATATAGTGTTTATTCGTAATTTTAGTTATTATTTCTTAAGTTTATTTTATATTTTATATAATAAATTATAGTATTTCTTTTATTCTTTTATTTAATTCCTTTATTTTAACCGTATCTAGGTATTAGTAAATAAAAATATATATAAAATTATCTAGATTAAAGTTTATATAGAAATAAAAATCTTTATTTATAAAATAAATAAATACCTTTATAAATATAATATTAATATTATTATTAGTCAATTCGATTATTAATAACTATTTTACTAAATCGTTCTATATATTAAAATAATATAAACGGAGGTATATCTCGAGGCTTTAATTATTATATTTAATTAACTTATTAATCTAAAAGTAATAAAAATTTAAAGATTTAATAATAATATCGAGTTTTTTATAAAAAACCTTCTATATTAAAATAATAAATTAAGAGCCCCGATTTAAAAAAATGAATTCAGGTAATTTATAAAGTCGAAAGATTACCCGAATTAATATTTAAATTATTATTTCTACTAAAGTTTCTTTATCGTTCTTTATATAAGTTAAATAATATCTCTTTTTCGTTTATCGATAAAGAACGATCTAAATAATAATAAATTCTTATAACTAGAGGAGACTAGTAATAAAATTATAAATAAGATATTATTATAATTCCTCGAGTACTAGAAGAGATTATAATAAATTATTAAATACGTTACGAGGACTTTTTACTTTAGTATATATATAGTAGTTTTTAATATATTATATTACTAAGTTCTTTATACCTCGTTAATAGAATCTATATTTAAATAATTAATAAGTATATCGGCCTCCTAGGTAATTATATATATATTAATTATAAATTTCGCGAAAAATCTTAGTAGTTAACTCTTTAGGTATTTATAATCTTTTTTAATAATTAAATATACCTCTATAAACCCCGTATTTAAATAGAGTTATATATTAGAATTTTTCTTAATCTTCGGTAATTACTTCGCGAATTATTAAATAATAATTATAATTTTTATTAACTTTAATAACCCGGTAATAAATCGGGTCGTTTATAATATAAATAATTATAATATCTAGGTCGAGCCTAGAGACTTCGAGGCTATTAATATTATTACTATTAGAATATTAGAATAATCTTGAATTAATAACGAATTTATTTATCGTTAAGATTACGCCGCGGAATAGGGAAAGAAAGAGATAAAACTAATCTCTATTTTCTTCCCTAGAGTAGGGAAGAGAATAAAAAAAGAAGGGAAGAGAATATTAAAAGAAAATAAAAAAAGAAAGAGATTCTTTATTATTTTTCATTTCCCTTCCTTTTTTATAAAATAAATAATTATAACGGAATAATATACTCATTTAACGCGTATTTTAATACAATTTAATTTAATCTATTATAAGGAAAATATATATAATATTTTAATATTTTATTATACTAGATATTCTAAAATATTATTATTCTCTTTATATACTCTCGTTAGAGTTTTTAATAATCTAATATCCTTCGTTTAAATAAATATATATTTAATATATATAATTATAAAATTCGTTATTATAAATTCTAAAAATTAATATATTTAATAATATAATAAACTTAAAATTTACTAGAGAATAATATAATTATATAATATTTTATCGTCGTTTATAATACCTTTAAAGTAATTGATTACTATTAGAAATTCTAGTCTAATTATATATTTTATATAATCTCTCGAACTAGATACTAAAATAGTATTTTAAGAAATCTTTTTTTAGTAATTTTCTAAATACGTCGAATTTAATAAAGTATAAATATTAGTAATAAATTAATATATTAATTAAAATAAAACGAAATAAAAAGATAAAATATTTATATTTTTAATTTATATAATATTTAATAAATAATTTAAAAATAATTTTTATCTTTCGTAAGAATAATATTAATAGAAAGAGTTGAAAAATTATTATTTAAAAATTTACCTTTAATTAGATTTACGACTTTTATCTTTTTTAATTTTCTATCTTTACGAGTTTTTAAATTTATAAATATTTTATCTTAAATAACTAAATATATAAACTATCTTTTATTAGATACTTTTAGATTTTCGAGCTCTAATTAATACTTATATATTAAACCTCTTAAATCACATTTAGTATTAATTAGTATTTCGTTATATATACGAATTTTTTATTTAGTAAACTCGTATCGGAATTAAACTCTTATTATTTAATAATATATTTAGTCTCTATAAGAAGAGTATTATTTATATAATAAAATATAAAGTCTCTCTTTATAATATAAATAGAAATAATATAAATCTAAATAAAAAAGATAAGATAAATAATTAATAAACGGATTATATTAATATTAATAATTATTATCGCTTTAATTAAATCTACTATTAAATATAAAAGAACTAGTCGATATAATTATACTTCGTGTTATTATAATTAATATAATTAATAATAGTTTATTTATATAATTCTATATACTAATTCTAGGTTTCTCCGGATTAGGGTATATTATAGATTATTTATTATATATAAATTCGCCGATATTTAGAATTATCTAAAGGAATATTTAAGAGATATTTTAATTTATAAAATTATTTAGTTTTATTTATTCTAATCTTTATACTAGTAACCTTACTTATTAATTATCTTAATAATTATTTATTAAAGAGTTACTAGATTGGATAGTTTATAAATAAAGTGTTTTCTATATTTTATAATTCTAATTAAGATTATTTATTCTAGACTTTACCCTAGTAGTAATTTTATAATAATACTATTTTACGATTAAGTAACTTTAGTTAAAAAAATAATAGAGAAATTATTAATTATAATCTATATATAATATTAATATTATTTATTTTAATCTTTATTTTAGTAATTTTATTAAAATAAAATATAATATTTTAAAAGAAGACTTTACGTATAATAATAATAAATATATTAATAATAAATATTATAATAACTAGGCGTTTTATTAGTAAACTCCCTAGTTCTATTTAATTTTACTTTATTTATAACGACGAAAAAATTTAAATATATAAAGAAAAAAGTATTTATAAAAATTATTAAAAGTTAATTATACTACTCTATATATTAATAAATATATTATAATATATTTTTAATTAATTAAAGATTCCTAGATTAGTATTATTAATATAATTTAAATTTTGAAATAAAGTAGTATACGAAGTAAAAAGAATAATAAAATTAATAATATTAAAAATAGAATTTAGAATTAACACGGTTATTATTTACTTTTAATTAATTAACGAGATATTATATACCTCAAGTATAGATTCTATTCTAATCTAGAAAATAATAAAGTCTAATAGATTTATTTATTAGTTTTTATAATTACTAAATTTAAATAATTTAATTTATAAGAAAATCGTAAATTAAAAATTTATAAATCGAAGAAAAACTATATTATATTAATAAATATAAAGATTAGAATAAAGATAAAAACTCTTAATTTATATATATATCTTATAATATATCTTTAGTTAATAAATATACTCTCTAATTATTATATAAAATATATAATCTTGAGTATTATAATAATTCGTTTATTATAAATTACGTAAAGATTAAATATTATAATCCAAGTTAATTATTATATCGATAGAGATAATTTATTATTTATTTTTAAACTCTTTATTTAATATTGTTTTTATAATTTCTTATAACGCGTTTAAAACGCTAGAATTAAATCCGAAATTAATATTTCTATTATATATATATATAATTTCGCGGATAAAATATATAAAGGATACTTTTAAAATTAAAAAATTAATTATTTTTTAAAGAGACCCAAAAAAATTTACAAATTAATAATTAATAAACTTAACGAATTCGAGTTTAATATATAGATATTCTATTTTCTATAATTCTTTAATCGTTTTTTTCTACCCCGATTTCTTTACTCGAGTTTTTATAAAAGGAACTTTATATATACTAGATACTTTTCTCATTATTTTTAAATTTTATTAATTAATAAAGAATTAAAAACTCTAACTAGTTATAATTATATTATATAAATTATTAAAGAGTTTAATATCAATATTAATTAATAAAGATTTAGTCGAGTTTTAATAAAAATTTACGAAAAAGAATATAAATATCGGATAATTATATATTTATAACTATTATAGCGGGTTATTTAATTTATTATATATAAAAGAGTCTTAGATCTACGTTATTATTATATTTTATTAAATATTTTTACTATAAAGTATTTCTCGGTTATAAGATAAAATTTACCTAGATAAATTATATAATTATAATATAATCGTTAAATTCTTTTATTATCCTACTCTTTTTCTTTATTCATATACTTTCTCTGGATATATCTTTGTCCTGGTGGTTAGTGATAGATACTACCAATTTCAAAACCGTTGGCATTTCTATCATATACACAGTAGCTCATTGGTGGCTGGTTGCCCGTTCTTATCTATACCTGGATTCACCGCTTTGGCAATGATGGCGGGTATAACAGAACTTGCGGACTACCCCTCAAGCATCCTTATCCTCGTCAGAAAGAGAGCTTCGAAACGCCTGGGAGCTGTGAAAACAAAGGTTCCGCAAGTGAAGAAAGTACCCGTAAGTTCCAATACCTAACGACTAGTTCTCCTTGTTCGTGAATTTTTACACTCCTTGTGAGGTATCACAGATGTCAAATCCATTCATGCTGATGTTTGAAGGTACAACATTGTCAGGCTGTACGAAACACAGGAGCATTGGAATGAACGCTAGTTCGGTACGCACGATAGTGGAATAAGTAACAGATCTTGACTGAAGCAAACAGATGCTGTGAAGACTCTCATAGAAGGGCTGAAGGGATGTCAGGAGAGGAGCATTTTTCAACCTCCTGGCTAGTCGTTTCTATAAAGCTTTCCCCATATTTTCTGATCATCTGCGCCTATCACACTCGTTCCAACTCAAAGAGCCTTTTGACGGCCAATCCGCTACGTCCTGAACAGCTATCAGGTTCCCTAAAAGAGATCCTAGATTGCTGTTGCACGTTCCCTCCGCGCTCGCGTTCGCGTTCCTGTTTTGCGATCGCCTCTTCCTTCGCTTTGCCAATCTTCCATGATCTCAGGAACAAAGTGCAGATTGAAGCTCCAATGAACATGAAGCCCGTGAATATTTGCGCGTCGAGATAGATGTCGCCGGTTGACCGTCGTAATCCTACGGCAATTGATTCGGCGACTGCAGGGATCGATGTTAGTCGAGACATCAACATGTGCGCAACCAAGTCAGAGAAGTATGGTAACTTACATGTGGCAGGTACAACCATCAATACCAGAATGATACTGAGAGTACTTGGCAGCTCCGAAAGTCCCGCGACATCTGCCGCGACCGGAGCAACTGTTGCCCAGAAGGTACCACAGACCATGCCTACCAGTATAGCGAAGAGACACAAGACCCCAAAGCTTTTCGCAAAGATCCAGATAAGGAGGCAGATCGTGCCGCAGAACCCTGTTGTTAGGGTCGCCATGTTAATCCTCCCTAAGGTGTCACTCGAGTAGCCCACAAGGGGCCTGCCAATAAACAGGCCTAAGTTGAGAAGCGCACCCACGATAGAGCCTTGTTGAGCGTTGAGACCAATGCGACGTGCGTAGTTTGGCAACGAGAAGAGCAGGACGGTATAGCCCAGCTCACTCATACAACCCCAGCCCAGCACCAACCAGATCTCTAGGCGTTTCAGAAGTCGATAGTTGAAAGCAGATTGGTTGGGTTTTTGTGTTTGGTTCCGGTCGCTGATCAAGACGATGGAGACGAGGTTCGCGACGAATTCACATATGGCGAGAATACGAAATGTTAAAGGCGGCCCGGCCCGTTCCAGCAGCGAACTTGAGGCCAAGCTGTAGACGAGACCCCCGAAGCCAGCTCCGGCGGCACATATGCCATTGGCCAGGCTTCTTTTGTTGGAGAACCATTGCGGTATAATATTGGAAGATCCGACGTAGAGGAATCCCAAGCCCCAGCCAAAGCAGACGCCTTGGCTGAGATACAATTGCCAGACTTGGGTCGCAAATGAGGCGCCAACGAGGGAAGCCGTCAAAAGGACAAGACCGATCGAGAGCGTGGGACGAGTACCCCATATGCGCGAGCTCGTGTTGATAACAGGAGTGATAATAAGAGACATGGATATGGAAAGGCCGCCAATGAAGGCGTAGTCGAGGGCACTAGCGTTGGGATAAAGGTTCTCTGCGAGGAAATAATCGAGGAAAACACCGTATGCCTTGTCAAACCTTGTCAGCCGAAAGAATAAAAAGCCGATAAGAAGAGCAATCTTGTGCAACTACCCCACAGATAATGGAGAAGGCCACTCACAAAATTGAGACCCCATGTGTGGGCATTCACCAAGAAGACACATACGACACACACCCAGCCATAGCCACCATCCGGAGGCACGTACTCTCGGTCTTTGGCATGAGCCGGGGTTGGTTGGTCGTGATCTATTAAGAAGTCGGGGCTATTTCTGGGAGACGAGAGTTCCAAGTCCATAGTAGTCTGTGCCATGGCCAGACGGGCCAGCTGCTGCCCTTTTGACAACTGTAGGACTTTGAGGGTGAAAAGTCCGTGAGTTGTAGGAACGGGTTGGTTATATGAGGGAGTTAGGTTTGGTTGATAAGTGTGAAGGGGTGTGATGACGGAGCGGACCCGGTGGGGCTTGTCTTGAAAGTTCCATGGCTGAATGGTGGCACAAAAGAAGGGTCTACTTCCGATTCATATCTCGCATCTTAGCTCTTCGTGCCGAGGCTCAGCCTCATGAAAATCCTATTATGACGATGATGACAGCAGATGGCGGCACGAGAAAAAAGGTGCTTCGGTGGCATACTGTTGCAACGCCGGAAAAAGGTGGCAAGGGCGGTGAGCGTGTCAAATGCCGCAAATCTGCAACCTCGCGGCATCAGGGACGGCGCGGCCAACCAGTCTTGTTCCACTATACTCCTTTGATGTGACAAGAAAGCTGGAGACATACGATAGGGACAGATGACAGTGCTCCGGTGAAACTGCACACCCCTAGGGCGCTAAACCTATCATGGAATTAACCGAGGCCCCTGAACATTGGCAACCAGAATTAACAAACCTATATATATATACATTTATACCCGAATCAATAGGTAAACGATGTAGTTTTCGGTCGCGATATTAAATAATCCAATATTTAAATTAAACCCTAGACCTTACCCTAGCTCTAATTATATTCAAATTAATTTAAAAGAAATACTATAGAGATACTCTCTTTATTTATATAAATACTCTCTCGATCGCTATATAAATACCCCCTCTATATTGGGCTAGTAGCCGCGGTTAAAGTAATAAAATATAATAGAATTTTCAAATAACGTGGGTGTATAATAGTAAAATTACTATTTTATCTCTAATATCGTTAACGAGGATAATATTATATATATTTATATTCTAAATAACTAGATCTTCAAATATAGTATATAACTAGGTATTATAGCGAGTATTCAAAAATAAAGTCGCTACATCTATAAAAGTGCAAGCGACTCTGAGAATCCTGATTTGCTCGGAGCGCTCAGGCCCGCTCGCGAGCGCTCGGAGCGCTCACGGTCATTTAGGATTCTTGGGGCCGGCTTAGCATTCTTAATACCGGCTTAACATTCTCAGGGCCGCTCAGGGCCGCTTAGGATTATTTGTTTACATGGCCATTACTGCCCCCATAAATGCGCGCATACATGGCCATTACTGCTGCCATAGATACGCGCATACATGGCCATTGCTGCTGCCATAGATACGCGCATTCATGGCCCATAGATACGCGCATACATGGCCATTACTGCTGCCATAGATATGCGCATTCATGGCCATTGCTGCTGCCATAGATATGCGCATTCATGGCCCATAGATACGCGCATACATGGCCATTACTGCTGCCATAGATGCGCGCATACCCCCATTTATGGCCTATACATATGCGTATATATGATGTTCCATGATCGCCCCTATCGACGGCAGCGACCGCCCGGAACCACCCCTAACGCCAGCAACTTTTGATTCCCGGATTCAATCGATTCGCGCGAAATCTACGCGGGGGTAACACCCAGGCCATGCGATACCGGATATAAGGCGACGTTTTGTCAGGTACAGTTGTACGGTGCGACAGCGACACAGCCTTGGCCATAAGTGGGGGACTTAGCCATAAATGGAATAGGGCCATGGCCATAAATAGAATAGGGCCATAACTATAAGTAGGGCCATGCATAAGGGCCATGTTAGTGGCGCATTCTAAATTTAGGTATTCTCACGAGCCAAAAACATTCTTAGGAGCGCGTTAGATTCTTATTTACACTTATATCGCTCTAGAGTCAAGATATAATATTATTTAACTTAACCGGCTTATAAGCGTTTATAGTATTTAAAATTTACTCTACACTCTTATAGATATATAAAGTAAATATAAATAGGATAATTATTATTTTCACTTTTATTTTAAGCCTTAAAACGTTTAAATCCGATATTTTTTCGAGGGGGAAAAAACTATTTTAGTATTACTAAATTAATTTATTAAATTTATCCTCGGTATTGACTTATTATATCTACGGTCTCAAGAGTTTAATAATATTATTACTCGAGTTAGAGCTAGCGCCGACGTAATAAATATACTTTCTTTAATATTTAATTAACGTACTAGTTAAGAGAGGAGAAAGAGAAGTAATAACGCGACGATTATAATATTTACTATTTACCTACGGTAGATATATTAATTATTATAATAATATATATTTCTAGCCCAATATAAGGGGGGGTATTTATATAATAATCGAAGAGTATTTATATAAATAAAGAGAGTATCTTTATAATACCTCTTTAATTTAATATATTATTTTCTAAATTTTTTATTTCTTTTATTTCCTCCTTTTATATATTTTTATTTTACTATATTTTATTATTCTCGTTAATAATTATATATAGAGTATTCTAATACTTATTCTATTAAATTCTAATATAGAGATATTCTCTTTTCTTAAATAAATACTCTTTATTTTTAGAGATAAATTATCTTTTTATATCTAGTTAATAATTATTACTAATTTATATATTTTTTAAAAACCTCCTTCGAGAATTTATTAAAGAAATTCTTTTAGAATTTCTCTTTAAATTACCCTAAAGTATATAAATTTAAAAAGTATATCCGCTAATTATAATATTAGAGAATGATTTATTACTACGATTGAAATAGAATTATTCCTCGAATATATATATTAATAAAAGTACTTTTATAAAGTTTCTCGGAGTTATTCTAGAAACTAATTATAGATATTTAGAGATAATTATAGAGGTATAATTTAAAAGTACTTCTAGAGCCGATTTTAATATTTTAAATTAATACTATCTTAACTACTAGGCTAGATATAGAGAAAAGTAATTATTTAAATAAAAGGGGTATTTTAATAATATTACTCTTTTTTAAAAAAAAAAGTATTATAGAAATACTCTCTTTATTTATATAAATATTTCCTAGATCCGGCCTATAGGCCTACGAGATAAATAAATAAAATTAGAGAAATTAAAATAGAAAGGAAACGGAGGGAAAAATAAGTAATATTTTAGAATAATTATAACTATCGGCTACTAACTAGTAAAAAGAGGAAATAAATTATCGATAAATTAGAGTTTTTAACCGACGAGGTTTCTTTAATAGTTAGTAGGCGCCGCTAGTAACTTTATTAAAAAAGAATTCGCGGAATTATTTTATTAATAAAGTAGTTTTACTAGAGTAAATATATAAATTAATTAATTAATCAATTTCTTAAATCGCTATATTAATATCTCCTCTATATTAAATTTATACTAATATATATTATAATAAAAAATATAAATATATAATAATATTATTATTACTTTATCTTTAATACGGTTAATAACGACGACGTTATATATATTTATATTCTAAATAAATAGATCTATAAATATAATATATAATTAAATAATATAGCGAGTATTTAATAATAAAATCGTTAAAAAGTAAATATAAATAAGAGTTTTATAATTTTCGTTTTTATCTTAACCGAAAAACGCGCCTAGCGATAATAGAAATATTTTAAATTATTTAAATCCGACCTCTTTTATATATATTTATATTATTTTAACGAGTAGACCGAGGGAGCTCTATATTAGGTTATTTTATAGTAGTAGTAGGTTTATAACTATCGTTACGGTAAGGTAAATTACTTATTTTAAGAGGAGAAGTAGTAACGCGACGGTACCGTGTCAATGTAGGTAAAGGGGTGTCTCTGTAGCACCTCCCTTTAAAAAAAATGTTTTAGCCCTAACCCTTAGCGCCCGAGGGGTGTGCAGTTTCACCGGAGCAGCAGCATCCATCCATTCGTCTTTCACGCTACAATCAATGACTTGACCAACCCTGTCGTACCGATCTGTGCGCATTCTGATTACTCACTTCATCGTCCAATCCTAGCAATATAGCCTGCATTCGCCCTGCATTCGCATCTGAAGACTGAACTGACTGCTCACAGCGCTACAGACCGTTTCTACGTCAGACTACAGCGCTCGACCTTTGAGGATCTTTACACGCATGTCAAGGGATCCAGGTCTAGTGCTAGAAAAACCGTTTGATGAGACATTCCGTGACGTCTCGACCCAGGACTGAAAAGCTTCTCAGGAACTTTTATCTGTGAAAGAAGCATATCTGATCACCTAGCACGCCCCCACTCAAACTTCGCCTCGTTCTACCAACCACTCCCTTCATCCTTTTTCGATGTTAGAAAGTGTCCAAGGCCAGACGTGCCACCTCCCACCCCAAAGTTGCCGCAGCATTCGCTGGTATCGCTCTCAGCAATGCCGGTCCTAGTCCCGGAAAGAATGCTTTCACTCCTCCCTTGCTATATACGGATTGGACCGTGCTGCTTATTCTTGGCTTGCCTTCAGCGGCCTGCAATCGACTCTTTACTGTATCTATCGGGAATAATGGTGTCAACATCACAATCCCCGCACTCGCGCCAGCGGCACTGACTGCTAAAAGACTCAAGGAACCCTCGGCGCCATCTTCTTGTTTTGGAGTGAATTTCTTCTTGCAGTATTCGTAGGTCGCAAAATATGCAGCGCTATCAGGTGCATCTCTTGCAAAGGTCATGAGGCTTCCTCTATACACTGACCGGATGCCGCCATCTTTGTAAAGGCCACGCAAGATGGTTGCACCGCTGGGAGCTTTCGTGCCTTGTTTTCGTTCGTGAGGCTTTTGCCCCTGAACCTGTAGGAGTATTTTGACACGTTCAAAAGGCGTACTGACCAGTGTCATAGGTGCAGCTGACAGCAATCCAGCAGCGAAGAATTGAGCGATGGACAAGTCCGCTGTGGAAGGATACGTGCTGGAGGAAAGCTCCCGTATCAGTGACTTACCAACATCGTAGCCCCAGAAAGATACGGCGTCTAGGAAAATATTGTCAATGAGGATCGGTGCTATTGCCGGAAGGTAAGTTACAAATTGGTGTTACGCCCATCAGTGGAGCCGAGATGCCTGCATAGATGCCCTGCTGCAATCAAAAGAGCTCAGGATGGTTCTCGAGCTTGAACATACCCTGATTCGACTCTCTTTAGTCAGACTGCTCTTGAACACATCTAGCGCACTCCTGCGACTAGCCTTGTCTGCTGTCTGCAGTCGTACCTTGATGAGATCGAATGGATGACCCACCAAGACCGAGCAGACTCCTCCAGCAGCGCCAGCCGCAAGTGAGCGAATGCCAGGAAAGGAGAAATTTTCGGTGCATTGTTCTTCGTGGCATGATCTGTTCTGTTCAGAGGAAGTTGTTTGCATCCTGAAGGAGTGACACGGGAGGCCTCTTCCAGAGAAGCCGAAGGTGTGGAAATGGTAGGCGTCGGGACTAGGAACTTGCTGCGCACTGAGCAGGGTCCCAGCAAGCCAAGATGCTGGATCGAGCAGTCTTGGAGCAAGTAGTGGAGTGCTTACTTCGATGATTGGATATACTATATTAGAATCCACAGCAAGGAAGAAAAGGCTGGACAAATGGCACATGCACGTGAAAGGGTAATTGGCCCTCACTCATTCGTCTGTGCATCAGCACGAAGCTCAAAGATAGGTTACCGACGGGGGAGTCACACCCTCACCCTGTGCATACGCTCGCTCGCAAATATTGACACTTCGAGCACTAATGTCATTCGGATACAGTGGATTCTGCCAATGATAGGAAATAATTGGTCTTCAGCAGTGAGAAGACTTCTGATCATTGATGAAAGCGGAGATCAAGTTGTTCTTCAGGCTGTCAGAGTGGGTGTGAGTGGGTGGCGCTAAGGAGACGGGGAAGTCGGGGTTGAGGGGATTTTTATGCTGTACAAGGGTCAAGATGGTGGTGGTGGAATCCGTCAGTGCCGGCCCACCGCGGCCTTCTTCCGTAATTTTTATGGCAAACACTGTTCCATATATGCAGCAGAATCCTTCTACCATGCAAAACGGGGAAGATCGGCCACCTGGTTCGAATACATCGACCATTGATGCAAACCATGGTTGCAATGTCAATGTCTTGGCGTCGTCATGAAGGCAAACCTTGCATATTGCGTGCCCAGTATGACACGATGTCGAACCAATGATCCTACATCTTCCCTCCACGTCTCGTCAGAATGCAAGTAGCAATACCAAGGCTCACGCTGACAAGGCGTTAGGTTTGCATGAATTGATGGCTGACTTTCCTCACATCCCTCCATCCCTTTTGGGAGAACCTTGCGATCAGTGTCGAGAGATTGTACGGTGCGGTACTGACGTCGCTGTGAAGCCAGCATAGCTATCATCCTTCTTATTCAGGCCACTATCCGGTACAAAGAGCCGCTTTCTATGCTTCAGCGAGAACAAGACCAATTCACATCCAACGCTTTCGAAAAGTGAGCTCTCAATCCACTATAGAAATGACAGCCGCAATAAGTCGCAGTCGACCAGAGGGAGCCTTTAAGGTTCCCCTGTGGGTCGCGCCCGATATTCCTTCCCTCCTCCAAGTGAATAGAGGCGAAGTCCCTTTTGGCTCATCTGCCAGCTCAAAGATCTCTCTTCCTGTCGGCGCCCTCTTCGCACGAATCACGAGCGCTACATACACTCCCCATCAAACGTACTCTTCCATCCAAATTGGTCGTGATGTCAACTTAGAGCTGAACTCCGATCTCGTATTTATCAACCATGGCTGCAACCCTTCTCTGGAATTCGACATGGCTAGGTTCGAAATACGCGTCGTTAAAGACCGCCCGCTGCATGAGGGCGACGAGCTGTCTTTCTTCTATCCGAGCACGGAATGGAGGATGGCGCAGCCATTTGACTGTCGGTGTGATGCACCGAAAGGAATCTGTCTGAAGAGTATTGAAGGGGCTGAAAATTTAAGTGATGCCGTCTTGGGCCGTTACTGGCTCAACAAGCATATCGAAGAGTTGTTGGCGGACCGGAGCATGGGAAAGTGTTGATTCAAGCATGTGCGAGAATGGCTGTTCGTCAATTGATCGACTAGTCTTGTAAGGAGCAGCATGCAAAAGTAGGATACAAGACGGCAGCACCACGCATGGGTGGTTTCAAAGTGCGCGGGATATAGAATAGACCGTCTGACGTCTTGGGCCTGCTTCCAGACATCGGAGCTTCGAACGAATGCACGAACATAAGAAATCATTTGAGCATTGTGCCATTTGAGCATTGTGCCATTTGAGCATTGTGCCATTTGAGCATTGTGCCATAGTGAATGACATGCGATATAGAATTCATGAGTGCCTGGTTGAATATTACCTTAAGGAGCAAACAGCGCCTTGCCGCCCCGCCATTATCATACAATAAGCAGGCGCATCGCCCCGCTTTCCACCCCACCTCCAAAACAAAGATAATCTCACGTCTCGAACCTGTTGTATTCTCTTCTACCATACGCAGAGATGTCCGCAAACATCGTAATTAGAAAGCTTTCTCCAAGCCTGGCAAAAGTGCACAGAACACAACTTCATTGTTTCTGGTCTCGGTCACATCCGACGCAAAGGCTCCGCAACCTGAGAAAGGCATGCGGGCACGGATCTTTCCCCCACAAATGCAGCACTGACAAGTTAGAAAACCTACCCATGGAAATACACGCATTACACTTCGGGTGCGCGTTTAGTCTCATGCCGCATCCGTAGGTATGCGACGGCGTCATCACCTCGTCTTCTCCTCGACCACCAAGACAGCGGCTCAGTTTCGCTCTCATGCCCGAATGGGGAAAGACTAACATTGTGAGACTCTTGCTCTTCCCTCAATTTCAAGTGGGCATTCCTCTGACCGCGCTCTTGTGCGAGTAGAAGTAACTTTTATCTGAGGTTAGACTTCTGTAGAGAATGAGCAGCAACATGAATAACGCCGAAGCAAGGGATCATTGCGCGTGCCCAGAGTGCCGCCATCCGGATACCAAGCAGCGTCTGGTGGACACGTTCTCGGTAAGGCGTGCATTCCTTTTAGCATTGATCACAAGTGTCGAGCGCGTAATATTCTACCTTGGAAAGCACGTTGCCGCTAACACCCCGATAAAGATTCCGGAGAGTATCACCGCGAGAGGAATCGAGCAAGAAGAAAATGGAATTTTCATGACTTGTGAGTAACACATGTAACTTGCAAGACCCAACTGACTAGAAAGGGGCGAACGATGGCCATAAAAGCTTTTACAGTTGGGGTTGGCTTCAATTTCGGAACGAGAAACCACAATTCCCGAGCGAGTCAGTCCTATTTCTCGTCAGCGTTCGTTGATATGGTACTCATACCCGCAGACTCTCTCTATGGGATGCAAATGTAGCTCAGGAACCTCCCACTATAGATTACGCAGCGGTCATGAGATCTGATGATGGAGTCAAGCAGTGGACATCTCTGATTGTGAGCTACAATGGAAGATTCATCAAGTCAAATTGCTGACAGGATCTTAGCGGAAATGGGGCTTCTGTTTTGTCGACGGATGCCCTGTGATTGGCGAGGCTACCCAAGAGCTCATCGAACGTATAGCTTTCATTCGTCACACGCACTACGGTATGTTTCGTAGACCCGAAAATCCTGCTGTAAGACCTACAAAAAGGAGACTGACTTGATACATCCTCAGGTGGCTTCTGGCAATTCACAGCAGACTTGGCGAAAAAGGACAGCGCCTACACTCAGCTGGCTCTAGGCGCGCACACAGACACGACATACTTCTCTGACCCGGCAGGCCTCCAGACCTTCCATCTGCTCTCGCACACAGACGGCGATGGAGGATCTTCCCTACTCGTCGATGGCTTCAAGGCGGCTGAGACTCTTCGCAGAGAGTCGCCCGAGGCTTATGAGACCCTTTGTCGAGTCAAGATACGCGGGCACGCGAGCGGAAATGAAAAGGTCAAGTTCATGACAGATCTTGCTTATCCTGTGCTTGCGACCACAGAGGCACGACCTGGAGAAGCTAGGTTGAGACAGGTGCGATGGAACAACGATGATCGAGCGGCTTTGGTTGCTCGAGATCCAGATGAGATCGCAAGATTCTATGCAGCGGCGAAGAAATGGGTGGAGATCCTCCGACGACCTGAGTCGGAGTATTGGGAGCAATTGAAGCCGGGGATGCCATTGAGTGAGTCTTTCGCCCGAGGGGCTCAGTTCTTCGGGTCTGGGAATGCTTATGCAATCTAGTCTTCGACAATTGGAGAGTCCTACACGGAAGGTCCGCATTCAGCGGTAAGAGAGAGATGTGTGGAGGCTACAGTTCGTCTTTTCTTAATCGCTTGTTGAGCGAATATACTGACCTTGACAGCTAACATGGACGACTTCATCTCGAGATGGAAGACCTTGAAATTTTCAAAGGAAGAAATCACGAATAGCGTGTAGAACATGCAAGTCCAATTTGGTGCATGCCCTGACCTGCGTCCAGAAGCGTGTGAGCACCTAGGTGTATCTGCATCAGGATACAATCGGGTGCAATTAAAGTTTACCGATTTTCAGTTTGTGATAAGGGCCCGGAGCTACCCTGGGAGCCGCCTGTAGATCCCATCAAGTTGGTTGTAGGGGGTAGCTTTGACAAGGAGTCAATATAATAGTATGTGGTGTGAAAGATATTGAACAATCTATGGAGTAGCTGGCCCAGATGTGATGGTGCCAAGCCTTGCGCTAGTCCCTAACAGGGCGAGTACTAGGGCACAAGCCTGAGTCTTGGCAAAGCAAGCCTGAGTCTTGGCAACTATCAACACATATACCAGTATACTATTCCACCCTGTAACAAACTTAGAGGTAACACCGGTACCTTAAAAACTCATTTAGAGAATCTTGAGGTATAGAGATAATAGGGCTAAAAATCGTTAAATTTTAATAACTTAATACTATATAATATATATATCCAAATTTATTCTAGATTTAAAATATATATAATTAATCGCTATTTTTCTTCTTATTATATCTTTTACGCTTCCGTTATAGAAAAAGAATACTAGTTTTTTAATACTACTTTTATATTATTCTTCTAATATTACTATTTTAAATATTTATTATTTATTATTATTTTAATTATTACTTTAAAAGAAGTTTAGTTAAACTTTATTATAATTAGTTTTATTTTTTATCTATAAGAATTTCTACTATTAAGTAAATATATTTTAAAATAAATAAAAGTTATTTTTAATACTAAATAAATAGTTACCTAGATAATTATATAGTTTCTTAATTCTTTTATTAAAGTATCTTTTTAATATTCGTTAAAAAGAGGTTAGAATACGAAGTAATTTAATAACGATCTTTCAAAGTATATTAAATTTAAATAACCTACTATATAATTATTTTAAATTATTAATAAAATAATTATAATACCGCCTATTAACACTTTCCGATAAGATATTAAAGAACTTCGTTAATATTTTTAAAAGAAATAATCTTTAGAAGACGAAAATAGAGATAAAGAAAATATAAATTCTCTTAAATACTTAGTTATAACTCTCGAATATATAATAAATTTTATAAAATTACTAGAGATTTAGGTCGTTATTAATAAGTTAATAACTAAAATAAAAATAGGCTCCGTAGGACCTTAAGACTTAATAGAGGAGAATAATTTAATTAGTTATAATAATATTAATATTAAGGTAAGCGCCTAAAATAAATAAAAACTCGAAGAGATTAAATTCTTCGATTTTAAAAGTAATAAAAAAAAATAACCTATTTATTTTAAAAATATATATTATATATAAGAATATTTTCGATTTTAACAATCGTATTAACGATATAATTAAATAATATAACGAAGAAGAAGTATGAAAACTTCTATTTTATATTTTAAAGGAATAACCCTTAAAAAGTTCTCGAATAAATTAAATATTAATATAAAAATATTAATACGTACCTTCGCTAGCTCTAAATAACTAAATCGTTTTATTAAATAATTTAAAATAAAGATAATAAAAACTATACGTAAATTTTATTTTAATAAATATAAATTTATTTAAATATATATTAATAAAACGTTTAAATAATATATAAATAAAATATTTAATTTAATTAGCGCCGCCGATATTCCTATTATTTATTAATAAATATCTATAATATACGATTATATTAGTTTTATATTTAGATATTTTATTAATTCGCTTAAATTTAAGCTCCTATTAAATAAATTCCTTAATATATTTAATATTAAAGAAGAAGTCTAGCTAGGAATAATACGAAGTAATAAAATAATTAAGTCTTTACTACCCTTTAAATTAAAGGGTTTATAGTAAAGATAGTAAAACTATTAATAATTTAACTAGTTTTAATTATAATAAAACTAGTTACTTTAAACTACTATTTATTAATATATTAATCCGATTTATTAAAATATATTAAATATTCTTTAAACGTAGTAATAATTTTATTAAATTTAATTATTATTTATTTAATTATAAATTACTAGTAATAGTATTAAGAACGAATATTTTTCTTTTAAAAATAAAAATCGTCCTATTTATTACCCGCGCCAAGAAAACCGCGGGCCTATAACTAGTAATTATATTTTTAATTATTTCGAGTAATAATAATTACTCTTTAGGCGTATTATTATTTATTATAAACTCGATATATAAAAGAACTATTCTTAAGAAAATAATATTATAAAGTTAGAAATAGAAGAGTACTCTATACTCAATATTAATTACGTTTATAAATAAAGTTAGAATTAATAATAAAATAATTACTATAATAAATAAAACGAAATAATTAGTTATTAAATAATTATTATCAATTCGCTTAAATAAATCGAGTATTATATTTATAAAGAATTATTCTCTTTTTAGAATATAATTTATATATATTTTAAAAGTTAAAACTTATTACGACTATACCCGTCTTCTACGTTTAATAAACTATATATTATTATATTTAATTAGATTTAGTATACCGCTTCCGCTTCAATACTCTTAAATATCTTCGTATATATAAAACTACTATCTCTACTCCCTAATTAGTTATCTTATTTAATATATTTATATTAATATTATTTTTATACTAATTTTAGTATTAAAACTAGTTTATTTTATACTCCCTTTATTCGAATAATTATCGAATTTAAAAAAAGGAGTTAATAAGAACTCTATTATAATTTAATATCTTTAGATTAATTTATTATATAAATAAATCGAATATAAAGAACCTAAAGGGATAATATATCGAACTCCTATTTTAATAAATAATAAAAAAGCTAGAGAATTATTTATACTATAAATAAATCGAAAGAAATTAACGGAAAATAATAATACCCTCTAATATATATTAAATTAAGATATATTATACTTTAATTACGTAAACTCTTATAGTATATAATAATATATTACGAATTTAATAAGAAATTATAGATTAATAAAAAAAAAAAAACTTTAAGAGATAAAGACCCGACGTTAACTAATATTACCGAATAATATTTTAATTAAGAAAAACACGGCTAGTACTATTTAAAAGATTTTTAATAAAATATAACTCCGTAAATATATTAAAGCTAACCTTATTTCGATATTTTAAATAATTAATTAAATATAATTTAAAAGAGATTCTTTTCGTAATATCTCTCTATATTATAATAAAATATAGGATAATTTTAAAATTATTTAAAAATAAATTTATTAGGCCTAAAGACGTATTTAGATATTATAATAAAATAAATTAATATTATAATAATAAATTAATATATTTAGGGATCGAGATAATAATCTAGTTCTTTAAATCTAATTTAAGAAATTAATATCTAAGTTTCTTAATTCGTTAGTTTTTATAAATAAACTTAACTTAATTTATAATAATTAAATAATTAAAATAATTAAGAAATTTATAATTAATACCGATTATTATTTAACTCCCCCGGTAGAGATTAATTATATCGCTTTAAAAACTAGTAACGACGTTATAAAATATATTACTAATAGAAAATAGATAGGAATTATTAATTTATATAAAAAATATTACTCGGAATATATATACCTAAAGATAAATTATCTAAAAACTAAATTCCTAGACCGACGATTAAAAATATCGACGAGATAACCTTTAATATTAACTCTCCTCCTCGTATTATTTAACTATTATATAAAAAAAGAATTATTCTTATTTTTTAAATCATTAAATTAACGAAGCTAGAAGACTCTAAGATTTTAAATATTTATAAAATTAATACTACGTTGTTCTACCTCCTAGCGAAGGATAAAATATATTAATTATTCTCTTTTATAATTAAAGAGATAGATAAACGAATAACTAGGCTACGGAAAAATAATTACGACGGGGTTTCTATATATAAAATAAAAATATTTAATTTTAAAAAGGGTAAAAAGCGACTATTTTCCGAAAATTATAATTATATAATTTATTTAATAAAACTAAAGTTAATAAAATTTACTTTTATTATTTATATAATTATTGGTTCAAATTTAAAAATAAAAATATTAAAGCGAAACTTTTAAAGAATAAAATATACCCGATATTTAAATATAAATTTAACTAAATTAAAAAATACCTAGAAAAAGATCTTAAAAAAGATTCTATTTTATTTAATTAAATAATTTTTTATTTTATTTATCCTCTTCGCTAAAAAGTTAAATAATAGATTGAAATTTTACGTCGATTATAAATACTTAAATACTTTTATTAAAAAGAATCGATATTTAATTCTCTTTACTAATAAGATATTAATACGTATTTAAGGATATAAATACTTTATAAAATTAAACTTTATCGTAACCTTTAATAAATTACGAATATATTTTAAGAACGAAGATTTTATTATTTTTATAATATCCTTAAGATCTTATAAATACCGGATATTATTATTTAGGTTTAGGAATAGACTTATTATTTAATAATAATATATAATTAACCTCTTTTTCAAATATATAATTTATTTAAATATATCTCGATAATATCTTTATCTATAATAAAACGCGTAAGGAAGATATATAATATATTCGATTAATATTTTAAATACTACGCGAAGCGAGACTTTAGGTTAATATTATAAAATATAAGTTTTATATATAAAAAATTGAATTCCTAGGATTATTAATCTTTATCGAAGGTTTACGAATAAATCGCGTTAAGATTTAAATTGTTATTAATTAACTAGTATCGACTAATTTTAAATAAATTTAAATATTTATAAACTTTTATAATTTTTATTAATATTTTATAAAAAACTTCTCGGAAATTCTTTGCTTTATTATAAAATTAACGCGTAAAAATATATTATTCGAATAAATACTTTAATATTATAAATATTCGAATTAATTAAAGTAATTATTAGAATAGTCTTTATTCTTAACTACTTCGATATAATAAAAGAAATTATTCTAGAAATAAATTTATTAAATTATATTAACGATAGTATTCTTTCGTAATATAATAAAGAGAGTAAGACCTATTTAAGTAGTTACTTTTTATAATAGAAATTTAATATTAATCGAATATGATTATTAAATTTATAATAAAGAGTTACTAGATATTATATAATATTTAAAATATTAACGTCTTAAATTAAAAATAATAAATCTTTCTATTAAAATATTTATTAATTATAAAGGCCTAATATACTTTATAGAAATTAAAAAATTTACTCGATATTAAACTAAATACCTAAATTTATTATTCGAATTTAATATTAAAATTATTTATTGAATAGAGGCTAGTAGTTTAAAGATTAATATTTTAATATATTTATTAAATTTTATACTCTCTAACTCTATTAATAAAAGGGTTTATTATTAATTTAAAACTATATTTATACTCGATCGGATATAAAGAGACAATAAACTTAAACTAGAATTTAACGATATTTAAATTTAATTTATAAATAATTTAATTTATTACCGAGTTACTAAAGTAAATAATATAAATAATTATTATATCGAAATATATACTATTATTAATAATAGTAAGGAAAAGTATAAAAATATTATATTAATAAAATATATTATTTACGATAAAATATTATATTATAAAAACCGGTTATAAATATTATAAAAATTAATTATTAATATTATTCGCGAAATCTATAATTAACTAGTATATAGTTATTTTAGAGATTACTATATATATAAACCCCTTTAAATACGAATTTCATTAACGAGGTATAAAGAATATAATTATATAATATATTTATAATTATTGTATTTATATTTAGGTTAAAACTTTAAGAAATATATTAAATTAATTATTTTAATTATTATTAATACTTAAAAATATTAATAAAGTTTTTGTTATAATTTTATTCCTAGTTTACTTTAATCTAAAGAATATAAAATCATTTAAATTATATTATATTAATTAATAAATATCTATAAAAGTATAAACGACTTTAAGAATTTTAATTTACTCGGAGTATTTAGGCCCGCTCGCGAGCGCTTAAAGTATTTAGAATTTTTGGGATTTTTAATACCGGTTTAGTATTTTTAATATCGATTTAATATTCTTAAGGTCGTTTAAGATTATTTAAAGTTATTTATTTATATAACTACCCTTATAAATACGCGTATATATAGTTATTATTATTATTATAAATATACGTATTTATAGCTCATAGATATACGTATTTATAACTATTACTATTATTATAGATATATATATTCATAGTTTATAGATACGCGTATATATAACTCATAGATATACGTATTTATAATTATTACTATTATTATAGATATACGTATTCATAACTTATAGATATACGTATTTATAACTATTTTTATTATTATAAATATACGTATTCATAGCCTATAGATACGCGTATATATAACTATTATTATTATTATAAATACGCGTATATATAGCCTATAGATATACGTATTTATAACTATTACTACTATTATAAATATATATATTCATAGTTATTACTATTATTATAAATATACGTATTTATAATTTATAAGTACGCGTATATATAACTATTACTACTATTATAAATATATATATATATAGTTATTCTTACCCTTATAAATACGCGTATACCCTCATTTACAGCCTATATATATACGTATATATAATATTTGATAATTATTTTTATTAATAATAGCGACCCCCGGAACTACCCTTAACGCTAGTAACTTTTAATTCCTAGATTTAATTAATTCGCGCGAAATCTACGCGGAGGTAACGCTCGGGCCATATAATATTAAATATATAATAACGTTTTACTAAATACAATTATATAGTATAATAATATAATAACGATAGGGCCTTAATTATAAATAAGGGACTTGATTATAAATAAAATAAAATTATAACTATAAATAGAGTTATATATAGAGGTTATATTAATAATATATTTTAATATTTGAGATTTTTTCGAGTTTAAAATATTTTTAGAAATATTTATATTATTTTAAAATTAAAATATAATATTACCCCGCTTAAATTAGTTTAATTAATTTATAAATATTTATAATATTTAAAATCTACCCTATATTTTTATAAATAAAGAAATAATATTATATATTTTATATTATAAAAAAAGACGGAACCTTAACCGAATTAATAATATAAGTATTAATATAAACTATATTTAGATTTTATAAATTATTAAAATTTATTCTTTTTAATTAAAAACTCTAGTTTATTATTTTAATTTGGAAATACTTTTATAAAAGACTCGGTATTATAGTAAAATTATCGATTATATACTACTTTTAAATAAACGATTTAGCGGAACGATATAATTAAAATTTAAAAATATATCTTTATTTATATTACTTTTATATATTAAATAATTAAATTAAATAATTATTATAATTTACTAAATTCGTTAATAAGGATATTATAATTATAATTACGGGCGTATTTTAATTCTTTATAATAAAAAGTTTTATTTAGGAATAAATTTTAACTTTTATAATTTTATTTATAATTTAATCCGATATCGCCTTATCGGTAAAGTAGTAAATTAATATTCTACCGAAAAAGATAGAAAAGACGCGTAGATTTATTTAGCCTATATATTAGCCCTAGAGATCGTTTTAATATTTATTTTCGTTAAAAGTTACTAAAAGTAGTCTTTTCTTATAAATAATTATTATTTATTATCTTATACGATTATATTTAATACGAATACGTACGAATTATATCGGGTAATTACGTTATAATCGGAGTACTATATTTATTAAATATATAAATCGCTATTAATAGATTATATTTAATAAATATATATACGTTATTAAGATAATTCGTTTATTAAATATATAAATTTATATCGTCGTTTTATTTATTTATATCGTTATTTATAACTTTATTAATTTTAATAATTTCTTTATTTTTTTTACTTTATTAATCTTTAGTAATTTCTCCGCCGTAATTTAAATCACCGTCTTTACCGCTATCGTTATTATTATTAATACTATATAAACTTAGGCGTTTAGTATTAAATATATATTTATTAAAATTCTATAAATACTTACCGATTTTATTCGATATATAGTAGTTATCTACTTTTCTCTAACTTCCTTATTATATTATTTAATTAAGATACTACTATCTATTAAATTTTATATAAATCTTTTTTTTTATTCTTCTTTGATTTTACCTTTTTTAGACTTTATTATTATTTATATCTTTTTCTTTAATTATTTAATATAAGCCCGGTATTCGTCTTTATTATTACTCGATATTATCGAGGTAGTATTACTTTTTTTATATTAAACCCGATTAAATTCTTTTAATATAAAGGCGGCCTAGAATTCCTTAGACCTTTATAATTTAAAAGTAATCTAGACTTCTAGTTATTTATCTCTTTATATAATATTAAGGGTATATTTCTCTTAAAGTTTAGAAACTTTATATAAACTATTTTACTCTTTAACCCTTATATTATTATCGGGTTTTTTTATTTTTACGGAGGTTTATTTAAGATTCCGTAGTAATAATAATAACGAGTCGGGGATAGTATTTTATTATAAATAATAAATTAACTACGTCCAAAATAGTTCCGCTTTATTAGATTTATATATTAGGAATTTAATACCGGCGTTCGGGTAGTAGTAAAAATTAATAATATTAAAATATACGGGTTATAAAGAGATAAGTTATAAATACTCAATTAATTTATATTAGGGTTATTATTTTATATAGTTTCTATACCTCTATATTTCTTATATTATTAATTAATATAAAAAGTTTATTCTAGAGTTTATTATTTAAAAAGTTAACTTGATTATTATAATTTAAATTATTAACCGAGAGTAGATTATATATCTAACTATTATCGAGATTTATTGTAACCGTGTTGTTTTTAGAGTTAAATTTTTTTATATTTTTAAGAGTATTCTTTACCCCCTTTAATAATATTTCACGAATATAAATTTTATATTTTTTATTATCGAGATTTATTTATACCTTTTATATTTTTTTTTACTAGTTTAATATAAACTTTCGTTAACTAGTTATAATATATTTATTAATAATAAGAATACGAGTATTTATTTTAAACCCTCTCCTTTTTAAACTTCTCGATTTTATACTCTCTAATAAAGTACTCTTATCGGCAAGTCCGGAAACCCCGATTTTTACGTATTTTATACCGAAATTATATAAAATACTGGAAATACGTATCTATTTATGTCCCGTATTCTAAATATATTATGCACCGATTAAGTAGCGATATTACACCGATTTAATAACTTTTTTTTTTGACTTTAACTTTTAAGAGTATCTAGACTAGGGCCATTATATAGAAA
>JAABUS010001047.1_pt1 | contig 64050 bp, 68 predicted proteins | sample 5560161 | NCBI WGS metagenome assembly JAABUS01 (sample SAMN10711885, study PRJNA513376) | rock metagenome | isolation source: Antarctica rocks | place: Antarctica: Victoria Land, Trio Nunatak nord | collected 2016-01-04
TGTGGTAGTGGGGTTCGTTGGGGTGGCTGTGGTAGTGGGGTTCGTTGGGGTGGCTGTGAGCGCCGGGCATTAGGGATGTGGGGAGAGGGGAGGTGGCTTGTTGTTGAGGGGGGTGGGGAGGCTCGGGGGAGGCGAAGCGTGGGTCGACGTCTTCGTAGTAGTTGTCGCCGGAGTTGAATCGGGTGTGTTGGGGGGATGGAGATTGGGATTGCTGAGAAATTTGTGGCGTGGCTTCCGTGGGAAGTTCAACGGGAGGAGCAGTTAGAGGAGAGCGGGGTTGGGAGAAGTTGGGTGGGGAGTTGTTTTTGCGGGCGGGACCACCGGCCCAGGCGGCGCGGGGAGGAACGTATGGTCTGTTTGTGTATTAGCAACAGGAGGTAGTCCGGAATGAAAGAGTACTTACTCCTGCGAGCTGTAGACACCTGTCATGCTATCGTGTTGCTCTTCTGGTCTTTGCTGTTGAAGTGCAACTAGACCTCCGACATCACTATCACTGTCTCGTAATTGCATCGCTCGGTTATATGAAGGCGATTGCAGAGGACTTGCGGAGAAAGCATCCATCTCCACTGCCTGGCCAATCACTACTCCTCCGGGTGGATGTTGAACGGGCAAGGGTGGAGGAGGCGATTCGCTCCTATACAGCGGTTGCCCAGGAGGGCCTGGTGACGGCTGTCTTCCTCCATAGCCAGCTACTAACGGAGCAGATGGCGGGCCTGGCGATTGTTGTCTGCTGTAAACCCCAGGTGCAGAAGGAGGTCCGGGCGAACCCTGCCGGCTGTACCCTCCCGGTGCTGATGGTGGACCTGGAGAAGGTCGTCTACCATAACCTCCAGGTGCTGAAGGTGGTCCTGGTGATGCCTGCCGGCCGTACCCTCCCGGTGCTGACGGAGGACCTGGTGAAGGACGTCTGCCATAGCCTGGTGCTGATGGACTTCTGCCATATCCTGCAGGACCTTCGTTGCCGTAACCAGGCGGCGGCCCTCTCTGACCACGACCACCCATTTCGCCTGCTATATAGCCCGCCCCGGCTCCAGCTGCCATAGCCCCAATCGGTGCTCCCCTCCCATTTCCATTCATTCCGGGCCCACCTCTACCAGGCCCGTAAGGTCCCCCTCTCCCATAACCTCTGGGCGGGTATCCTCCTCTGCCTCTTCCTCGAAACCCTTGCGAATTCATGGAGTCGTTGGGGTACTGATTCATTCCTCTATCGGTAGAACTCCTTCGCGAAGCTGATGGTGGCAAAGGTCCGAATGCATTTGAGGGCTGTAATAGATTCCCGTATTCGTCCCGCGGCACGTCGTATCTACCACCATGCCCGCCTTGCATTCCACCCCTTCCTCCCCTGCCGGAACCTCCATGCCGATCAAATTCATTCTCTGACCCGGTCAAAGTGGCACTTGTATTACTCGGCAGCGTCTTGTTAGAGAGTGATCGTTGGTTCAGGGGTACACGCTCTTCATCAATGGCTCGCTTCGACTCAAAAGTAGCGAAGGCGGGCAATTTCCCCGAACCTGGTGCACCATTGATCATTGGTGGTGCGTTTGGCTGCGAACCCAGGGGAGGCGGGGATTCAGCCCGAACTGTGTCTTCTTGACGGTTGAAGTAATTTGCCCCGCTCATCTCAGCATTCTCTGCTATCCTCTTCTTTCTAGCTTTTCTGTTAACCAGTGTTCTTCGCATGGCGCATGTGACTACGCCACTTGCGGCAATTAGTATAGTAGATGCTAGAACGATCCATCCTCCCCATTGTAGATGCGGTACGAATAGCAGAATATCCACGAGAAACGCCAGCAGGCTGAGCAGCAAAGTGGGAAGCAGTAAGATGAGCAGTGCGAGAAGATAGCGTGGTGAATGTGAAGGCGAATGTAAATGCGCGGTGGCAGCGAGTATGAAGCAAATAAGAGTGAGAAGGGCGGCCACGGGGTGGACTATCAGGATCGAAGACAAGGAGGACCGGGCAGCCGGAGGAAGTGAAAAGTCGGCATCATCTTTGCTGTTGCCGAAAAGAGTCTGGGAATCTGCACACAACAGCTGTCAGCGAGTGTCCAAAGCTCTTGCCAAGACATGGCTTGGGCTTGAGAGCTCCTGGAGCAGCATTTCAACACTGGAATAGGATGCACTATTTTTTTGGCCCAGCTTCGCTTCCGTATTCCACAAGAGCCCTCCAATCGAAAGTAACGTACTTGTAGTATATCCAACCTGTACACCTGTACATTGAGTCCCTTTGCAATATCCAAACACACCAAATTGAACTCCTTGGAACGACGCAAGCGGTATGCCCTTGACGATGGGGGTTGATATCACTGAAAGAAGCAGTAGAACGAAAGCAATGAACAGAAGAATCGCAAGAGGCGTAGCCGGTCGCAACATTACGATGAATGTTAGTTTTGATTGCTTGAAAGCCCAGCTCTTGGTTGCAGTCCTCGGGTTTTCCTGTTGTTAGAATATTGTCTCAGTCTCGCGATCCACTCCCCTGTCGCACTGGAAGCACACGACAACGCCGTCAGTCTCTTCTTGATCGCATTCCAAGATGCGGCTCCATGTATCAAAAGTTGGGTGGTCCGTAATTGACGGCCCTTTAAGTGGCTGTCGAGGGCATGAAGTTGGCAGGCAGTGCGGGACTAGCCCTCTCTCAAAGGTGGGTGTGCAACGGGGTGGTGGTCTTAGCCAGGAGAAGTAAAGGTCCGGAATTAGCGCGCAGTCTTGTTGTGGCTGCTCTCCCTCGTCCGCACAGCAGTCTTGTCCAATGGATTTTAGAAAAGGGTGTAAGGAGCGTTGAGAAAAGAACAAAGGAGTGTATGTGGTGGAATACCTTTCAGGATAGAGGAGCTGAAGCAAGATTTATTTGAGTTGTTGCTTTGCTTTTCCTCTCCCTATCCCGCTCTCCACTTTTTTTGAAATTGGATTTCGCTTGTGGACTTGCTGGGATGAGTCGCTCCCACTTCCCAACATAATCGTGCAGCTTTGGAATACTCATAGGCAACTTTTGTACAGCATACGGATTATCAGACACGTTGGGAATAATAGCCCATGGATATATATTGATTAAAGATGGACATATGAGTGCCACTTGCTGTTACAGTGCAGAATGACCCCAGAAAACCGTGAAACCAGAGGTGCACGCAGGGGTTACTATTGTTACAGTGGTGCAGGCTCAGCGTTTCCAGCGCCGAGACCTCTCTTCCAGTTGTCTGCCTATTGTTTCTTTGATTGAAAATGCCACGCATCAGGCTCGAAGTAAAACACATGTCTCTAATGCCATGTATTCCGCATAACATCGATGTATCTTCTACTGCTTGAGTCTGTCAGAAGGTCTTCGGCTACTCGCGGCATGTTTCAGCACAAGATAGGATATGGATGGCCGTATTTGAATCTAATCTAATCTCAATCTACGGGAGACTAAAACGTAGCTTATCTCCTTCATCGTCATCAAAAGTCGCTTAAGGTAAGTCCATACTGGCATCCACCACTTCCTGAAGGCAGCCATTTGGGGCCGTTTGCCATGATTCATCCCTTGACTGGCCTCTGTGCACGTTGCCTCGCTAAGAAATCAAACCCAGCATTTCTCACCACACGAAGGCTCTTTACCGCCAAGTCAATTCAGCCGCAGCAGTTTCAACCGTTCAGCGGTCCTCCTCCGCCAAATTCTCTCCCCACAGCAGCTCCACCGAAACAATATCGCCGCATCCGAACATGGACTCGTCGCCTCGTATACTTAGCAGTGGGCACGGGTGTACTATACGGTATCGACAGACAATTCTATGCTTCTTCGATAACCCGCAGCGCACGCACTTTCGGCCTCGGATTAATCGTAGCAATAGACTACAAGATCAACTTTCGTCCACACCCACCGTTAGCAGAATCTATCGCTGCCCTTCATGCTCGCAATGCAGAGCGTCTGTTCGACCTTCTGCGCGCCAACGGAGGGCTCTACCTCAAGATCGGGCAAGCCATTGCAATGCAATCCGCCATCCTTCCTCCAGAATTTCAGAAAATGTTCGCCAAAATGTTCGATGACGCTCCCCAAAATAGCTGGAAGGAGGTGGAGAAAGTGATACGGGAGGACTTTGGGAAATCTCCCGAAGAGGTATTTGGGGTGAACTTTACTGGAGAGGCTGGAAAGGGCGTCATGGAGCGGACTGCAAGGGCAAGCGCGAGTGTAGCTCAGGTACATTGGGCAAGGCTGCAGGATGGGAGAGAGGTCGCGATAAAGGTGCAGAAGAACGAGATTGCGCAGCAAGTAGGCTGGGATCTCTGGACTTTCAAGGTTGTGACCTGGATATACACTGCCTGGTTCGACCTTCCTCTGTACAGCCTCGTACCGTTCATCTCGCAACGACTATTGCTGGAGACGGATTTCGAAAACGAAGCTGACAACTCTGAGCGCATGGCAAAGCTCGTGGCTGGCGAATCTCGCCTTCGCGGCCGAGTCTACATTCCGAAAATCTACCGGGACCTAAGCTCAAAACGTGTCATGACAGCAGAATGGATCGAAGGTGTTCGGTTGTGGGACAAAGAAACCCTTACACGGCCATGGCTCGGCAAGCGCAGCCAAGGGAGCCCCGGCTGTCGTGGTGCACCTCTGAACCCCCCGAAGCAAGAGGAAATACAGGCCACAATTAAAAGTCATCCCCCGGAAGAAAAACTGAAACCCAACCGCGACTGGTGGAAAGGCCCTTCCAACAAAGGCGGCCTTGGCCTCTCACTCAAAGATGTCATGACCGAAATGATTGACCTCTTCTCCGCTCAAATGTTCCTCTGGGGCTGGGTCCACTGCGACCCTCATCCTGGCAACATCTTCATCCGGCGCCTCCCCTCTGGCAAACCCGAGCTCGTTCTCATCGACCACGGCCTCTACGTGCACATGCAGCCCGAGTTCCGCCACCAATACAGCCTTTTCTGGAAATCGCTCATGACATTCGACAACAAGACCCTCGGCGAAATAGTTCAGAGCTGGGGCATCAACAACGCCGACATCTTCGCTTCCGCTACGCTTATGCGCCCCTACGCTGGCGGCGATAATACTACCTCTGCCGAAATCAAAAAGGGCCTCACCGGCAAAGAGCAGGCTGAGCGCGCGTATGAGATGCAGCAGAAGATGCGCCAGGGCATGCGGGACATCCTCGGCGACGAGAAGAAATGGCCGCAGGAACTCATCTTCATCGGCCGCAACCTGCGCATCGTGCAGCAGAACAACCAATTCCTCGGCTCCCCCGTCAACCGCATCAAAATCACCGGCAACTGGGCCTCGAGGAGTCTGGTCGACAGCCCGGATCTCAGCCTGCGCGAGAAGACGGTGAATTTCGGGCGGCATTTGATTTTCAAATTCGTGCTGTTCAGCAGCGATTTGGTATTCTATGCTGGCAAGATCAGGCAGTTCCTTGGGATTGGTGGGGGAATGGAGGATGAGATGGAGGCGCAGATGAAGCGGATCGCAAAGGATTTTGGGGTTGAGTTGAATCATGCTGTTTTTGAGGGGTAGATGGGTTGGGTGGGGTGCATAAAGGGGTTTTTATTGGGTTGGAGATGCGTATGGCGTGGATGAGAAATGGCTATGGGGCGCTATGGGTGTGGGCAAAACATTTCTGCTTCAACTGCATATGGGAAGGTTCGGTCGGCTGGAAGTAGCATCGTCGGAAGATTATATAGAAAATATCACAGATCGTACATAGGTTCATTCTAATGGAGATACTAGAGTCCTGAGGCCACACCACGAGCCTCCCTTACTACCTCCCTTATCCACTCTAACCTCCAACCTATTCCATTCCTTTTCTCCAGCCTCACACCTTTTCAACCTTCCGAACCTTCCCTAACATCCCATTCTCTCTCCTGCCACCCCGAAGCCGCCCGCATCCCTCCCGCAACCTCATCCACACGCCCATACTTCCTAAAAAGCTTATCCCAACCTCTTCCCTAGAAGAATTAACGTGATTCTTCTCCAAACTCTTATCTACAACGCTTATTTATGTAGATGACGGTGCTCTAACGAAACCCATCCGCCCAGCAGATCCTCCTTCCCACAGTCCCCTACGCCCCCTAACCCCCTTATTTCCCACCGCTTTCTGAAAGGCAAACTTAGAAGTCCCTCGCCTTAATCGAAACAGTCGGTTTAATCCTCCAGGATCTGCAGCTTCTCGCTTCCGGCTTTCTCGAATCTCGCCCGGGATTCCTTTGAGGCTTTCAGAAGACTTCTAGTAGTCCATCAGAAACTCATCTTCTACGTCTTTTTCCGGGGAAGGAGGTCGTGAGATTCCTGTTGCGAGGCTGTGAGCTAAGAGGTTAGCTAGCTGAGGGTTCTGACCATGAGAGAGCACGTTCGCCCTAATAGCTAGTTTGTGCAAGGTGCAGTGCTGTGTCGCGTTCACGACAGTGGTCCGATGCTGCTGAGCTCCTTTTGTGTGAGGGGGCGATCGGCCCTGCGAATGTCAAGCTCCTCCAGAGGCCTAATTGGGGGAATTTGGGGGAATAGCTCTTGGCTGATATGCTGCTTTCTAGTTTGGTATACTTTCTTTGGTGCTGATTTCTCGAGACGTTTCCTACGGCTCTTCGTCGTGTTATTCTTTTCTTTTCCTCCTTTGGTGTCGTCGCCTCTCATCCTCCATCCTTCTCTGCTGGGGGAGTCTCAGATGATCAATAAAAGTGTACAGATATCCTTTTGCAGTAGTATTCATAGAACAATCTACTCGAACAAATTTGTGGTAGGAATATCATCCACTCCAGCCCGAAAACAAGCTTAGACAAAGTAGTCCCGGTTTGTTGACCCATTCACGTGATTTCGTTTATCAACAAAAGCCCTAAACGCTAACCCTTCTATTCGCGTTATGGGTAACCGGGGGCGATTTAGCACGGCATTCTGCGGTGAATTTGGGTGCCATTCAGTGCTATATATACCGATATACTCTTCTGAATCTGTGCAGCCCGTTCGTCTGATCGAGCACGTAAGACACGCACTGTACTCCACAGCTACAACTCAGAACAATTCTTCGTTAGCAAAGACCGTCAATCGACTTGGAATTAGCATGACCTTATCGGCCCCTACAGCAATTTCCTGGTCCTGAAAACCGTAGTCTTCCAGAGGGGTACGCACCCCTTTCGTGGTTGAGCTCCACATCACTGTCCAGGAGCCAAGGCAGGCTTTCTATTGGTATCTTTTTAATTTCTTTTGTGAAAGAAGAGACTGTAGCTTGTGATAACAATCTTGCTCAACTGAACACCATGGCTTCTGAGACAGATATGACTTCTGAGACAGATAACGACGGGGCTATTTGGGAGTGGTTTGATTTGGAGTTGGCTACTGCAAGTGTAGATACAGGAGAGGCGAGCATGGCTGATGAAGAGATACTCGGGGCGAGCGTGACTGGTGAAGAGAGACTGGAGGCGAGTGCGAGTGGTGAAGAGAGACTGGAGGCGAGTGCGAGTGGTGGAGAAAGACTGGAGGCAAGCGAGATCGAAGAAGAGAGACTGGAGACAGCAGAAACTGCAGGATTGAGAGACATGCCACCTCCCTCTCGAGCCTCCGGCTTGAAACGAAAGGTGTCAGCAGAAGGCGATGGGAGGGGACAATTACCAAGACACGCACCCCTAATGCCACCGTGGACGAGTACCACTCCCCATCCCGTCGCCAAAACATATACTAGACCAACGCCATCAAACCAGTGGGGTTCGTCACCTTCACTACAGCCGTGGACGAGTACCACTACCCATCCCGTCGCCAACACATATACCAGACCACCGCCATCAAACCAGTGGGGTTCGTCACCTTCAATACAGCCGTGGACGAGTACCACTGCCCATCCCGTCGCCAACACATATACTAGACCACCGCCATCAAACCAGTGGGGTTCGTCACCTTCACTGCAGCCGCGGACGAGTACCACTACCCACCCCATCGCGAACGCATATTACAGACCACCACATTCAAATCAGCAACATCCAGCACTCCCACTTCAACCGTGGGTTGGCATGGCCGCCCATCCCAGCGCTGCTGCATATCCTGGACCACCAGCGTCGAACCAGCGGCCCCAAGCAGCCTCACTACAACCGTGGACGGGTACCACCGCCTACCCTATCGCCGCCACATATCCCGGACCAGCGACATCGAACCTATCGCATCAAGTAGCTCAGTCATCTTCGCTAGCCAGCATGCCTCAAGGGTCCACGACAGCGGCACCATATTCTATACATCCATATCCTATTTCAATCCATTTTGAAATTTGGATAAGACCTCATTTCGCTCGCGAGTACTTCTTCGGATTTGTGGAAGGAAGCACTTACACGACGGTCATGCAATTCTGGGACAAAGTGAAGGGTAAAATGAACACCGTGAAGGATTTGGACGAGATGAAACGGATGCATTATATTGAGTTGAAAGTACGCTGCCTCAACGCTAGCATTGGCAGCCTAAGTGAAACCGTCAAAGATATCGTGATTCTCAATCGTACGGAGAAAGAGGAGAGGAAGTGGATCAACCTGATGCAGCATGCCATAAGCCGCATTGAACGAGGCGAAACGGTTACTGTGGACGCTTTGTTCCAACCATATCCAGATTGATCCGACATTACGCGTGTAGCATTTCCGATCCAAGCGGATATGCCTCAGTTCGCAGGATTACTGCAGCATCAAAGTCGGCGGCGTGGTATTTCGTGTGGTTGAAGGGGGGACGGGAGTGGTGAGCTACTGTAGTCTTTTTTTCCTTATTTCATTTGCAAGCACACCTTGAAGCCTCACTTTTGAGGCTACGAATAGTGGGGGTGATCGATAGCAACGGTTGTACCCGTACTTGGGGAGAGTCAATGTAAATATCTATCATACGGGAACCCCACTAAAAGTTCGGAGAATCAAAAATCTGAGGACTGCTACCAAATTCGATCAAATCCCATCTTTTAGAATGGCAGAACGTCCAACCAGATCCGATTCACACGCACCAAACTCTCTTGCGACGCGCTTCAGGTCCCTTTTCCGCCAAGAAACCTTCTCAATACCTCCTCAAATGTCATCCTATGCAGCTCCCCAACCCAGCAACCAAGGGTTTCAGACACTGCACAAGAAGTTCCCTTGCCCACAGCCCCAATCCTCGTTCCTCACTAAGCTGCCTCTCGAAATCCGAGAAGCGATCTATGTACACGTCTTTGGCCATTCGCTTGTCCACCTTATTGATTTGGGCCATCGTCTAGCTCATGTGAGCTGTGCGCAAGAAGTCTGGGACGGGCATCGGCATGGCGTTGAGGGATTTAACGGGTATCCAGTGCTCCACAAGGAAGAGCACCCGGATGATGCGCTACTGGCGCTGTGTAAGACTTGTAGGACGGTGTATGTGGGCCATCACACTCTGAGTGATAGCTTTGCTGATACCGACTAAGCTATAACGAAACCGTTCCTCATCTCTACTCTGACCCCCGGTTCGCAATATGGCAACCGCACGTTCTTTTTACCATACCCCTCAAATCTCCCTATTTCCTCTCCCATGTCCGCTCGCTCCAATTCAGAATCTCATATTACCGTTTTCCGCAACTTGACGATTCCATCCCGAACGACATGGCCACCTGGAACAGACTGTGCTCTACACTCTCCAGCATGAAAAGTCTGCATTTTCTTCGTATATACATCCATCAAGACTTTTTCTTCGTGGAGCCAAGGGACCCTTCACTGGTAACCGAGTACGTGGCAGGATTGTTAGAACCCTTGAAGGCGATAGATGTGAAATGCAAGGAGAGCGCATTTGAGGTCTCAATTGGATGGAGGTTGACCGACTTGGAGCGCCAAATTATCGGAGAGGTACCGTTCCAGATCAAAGAAGTGGGGGAAAGGGGCTATGCAGGGAGGAAGGCTTCGGATGGAAATCCGTACGGCTGAGACTCAAAACGCGCTGGAAGATGAAGACGATAACAGTGTACTGGCTGAATTGAAGAAAGAAGAAAGAATTGTTAACTAGGGCACAGCTCTTGAGGGTTTAAGCGTTTTTGGTTTCAATTCACCAGCTCTTGGCAAGAACACGAGAATTATTATAGGCCACGGGATCGAGCCCCCATCATTACACCACGCTGTTCATAAGCTTCGCCTTAGTAGATTTTTCGGCCCATGGGCGAATACCTTCATCCGCACCCCGGAATATCGCTTCGTGGAGTAAGAGAATATCTAATCCTTGACCTACCTTTCCACCTTCTGCGATCAGCATGCTCGGCTCCTACAGCTGCTGGCGATCATAATTTCTTCAGTAAGAGGAAGAAGGACCAAAGAGCATCGGATGGGACTTGGTTGCGTCAGGAGTAGTGGCCAAAGATACGCAACGCTAATAATTGCGTAAAATTTATGGACGCTGCCGTCGTGCATGGATCGGATTAAGATCCTTAGTATGGAGATGATATCTATGATAGGAGAGAAGTGGTCGAGCCATAGGGATTCGATTGCTGCACGAATATGATATGTAGCGAATTGATATCTCTTCCGGATTGGTACATCACTGGCATGCATTACACCCTTAACCGGAATAAATTAAGGGGACATGTGTATCGATCATACAAAAAATAATGAATACCGCCCAACGCTATCAATGCCTCCTATCCGAAATATACAGCCTCATCATAAACATTCACCCAAAGCTTTCGAACCTCCGCATCACCCACAAATATTCATCCCCGCCCACCGTCAGCACAACCTGGAAACAGCTTTTCTTCAGCTGTACCTGTAGCGCTTACTGTACCTCCGCGTACTACCTATGACCGACAAAATAAGCGCTAGAATCGCTTATAGAGTACAATGGACACATGCATGGATGGATGGCCAATCGACTTGGTCTAAATCTTCGAACATGTTGCATTCCTAGCCCCCAGCATACGATGCCACATGGTGCAATCTCAGATACTTTTTCGCTGCCGACGGCTGATGGGTATTGCGGAACGCGAAGTATCTCGTGGCAAGCAGCGGGGTGGTTCCTAATCAGGTACTCGAGCTTACAGTAAGACTCCTTTAACCCGCCAACGGACCCCCGTTGAGGCGGTGATGCTGCGAGCCTGAGGGATAATTCCTGTCGCCAGCTGCACTGAACTACTGAAGACTCTCAAGAGAACTAGTCTTTTGAGGTCGCATCAACTACCTAATCGTACCTAGTTGTTGAACTTGCGCTCAGAGTTTAGCTCGTTGCCGGTGCAATCTCGGATAGGGCGCAGTAGCTCTCTCGACGCCGTAAAGGCACTGCCTCTCGTATGATCGGACGTACAAAAGATGTTTTGCAATATTCCACATGATGAAATAACGCCCTTTCCGCTCCTTTGACAGAACATCTTTTTTTTGGTGAATCTGAGTTGTCGTCTCTTTCCTTGCATCATTCCTTTCCTGTCAAGTACTATCACGTCACAAGATGAAGCTTCAATCTCTAGCTTTACCTTTTCTTTCATTACTGGGTATCGGTCATGCATACGTTCTTTCGACCGACTGCCCTTCAGATAGTAGGTCATCCAATTCCAACTACCCGCTCTCAGGATACTACACCCTTCAAAGATTGCATCACGGTGATGAGATAGCAAATAGTTTGTGTATAGGGAAATAGTCCAAGCTAACCACAACGCCCGCTATCTAGAAAGAACCTTGATCAAGTCAAAAATCGATGCCGCTTTCGCAAGAATAGACAAAACAGCTACAGAGCTTAACAAAGTAGCTACCAATGCCCCAGATAAAATCCAGGCCGTTGCGGACTCGGCTGAGTTTCTGTTCAACTCGGGAGACTTACCAGGCATCGTCACAAATCTACGACAGCTTTATGGCGCTTCGCGTTTCTCAACTAGGGGGGATGGAACTGATCTTGTAGACAAGGACGTCTTGCCTATGGATGCGGTAAATGCCAACTTGTAGTTGTGTTTACTCGAAATCTAACGCAGACGGTTGCTTTCAGATAATTTACTGCGGTGGAGCACGCTTCAAGAATATTCTCGACACACGCCCAGGAGCTGCCCCTAACACCCAGGTTTTTGCGGATTCGGTGCATTACTTCGAAGCCGGCGATTTTTACGACAGATGTTTTAATAAGAACGACATCGAGATGTATACGTCCACTGCACCAGATGACAGCATCCAAAAACCTTCTGTCGTTCAAATTTGTCCCTGGTACGTGCCTGCCAGAGCGCCTGGAGTGCATCTCTGACGTGAACTTAGGTACTTGGACAAATTTCTCAATCCTCCAGCGCAGAAGAAATGCAATGCATGGCAGAAGAAATTGAAGTCGGTGGTCGATACACTTGGAATGGCCCACAAAACCGCAGCCGATGGTTCAGTCGACTTCGTCCACACGACGATGCATGAAGTCAGTACCACATCTTAGAGGGTTATGATTTATGTACTGACTTGACTGCGATCGTTTAGTTGACCCATACCAAAGCCGGTGGTCGGACTAACGACTCGGCCAAACAGGGAATTAGCGGATGGCTTGGACAGCAGCTCTTTAATAAAGATTCGTACGGTTGGTCCAACTGCGTGGGCCTGAAGTCAGCATCAAACGCAGACTCGTAAGCAGTTCTCCCAGTTGGCCACGGAACGTCTATCGCAGGAAATGCTAACTCCCAGACAGGATTGCAATCTTAGGAACGATGGTAGAGAGCATTACGACTTGTGGGCTCGCGCCTACAAAGGGTATGTACCGTTTGTGTCCTTCCTCACAGACGGTTTTCGCTGACCATCGACCATAGGGGGTGATATGAATCCCATACCAGGTTGAACTGCCCCACTTAGACGGCTCATCCGATCTTTACCGAGCAAGAAGCAACTACGCGCCTGGATAAGGCAAGCATCATCGATGTAATGTTATGACTCTGGAGCGGGATGGCGGGATTCTGCTTGTACTTCAGCCTCGTTGTATTTTATCCCGGGTTCTCCGTCGGCGTTTAAATGATTCTCGAAAGGTGGATGAGATATTTGTTGGTTTATACTACTCGGCCATTTTCACCAGAAAGCGAACACACTTGGAACGGCTCTATTCAGGTATGTATAGCACATTTCAAGAGTATTTTAGGATTGCATGAGCTTGGAGTAAGTTGAATATCATAGATGGCGTCCGTTTCCAGCGGCCTCGAACTTATTCATAATCTGAGATGTACCAACATTAAACCAATTCGTTCTATGTCGCTTCAGAATGTCGGATATTGAGCCTACCTAATGTGCGTCGGGCGTCCTGGCAGGCATAGGGCTTAGCGAAGTCCTATATCCAACTAAAACCCGTTGCATGGAATATACACTACTTGACGATTAATCTTCCAATTCACAGTTAATTCCCTGTTCATTTGCTGATGGCGTTGAACGACAGAGTCTTTCCCTATCATACTACTGCTCTTTGGGATCCCTCTATCCACCGCCCAGATTTGAAAGCTCTACCCAGCACCATCCCGCTTACTCCTGTCGCCGCTGTTCTTCCCCCGTTGATCTATTACCTTGCCCTACTTCTGCTTCCACCGTTCCCCCGTCAAAGTTACAACATTGCCATTTCAGCCGTTCGGTCTATTCTCGCACTGACCGCAGGTGTCCTCTTCTTTCGTCTCCCTCTCGCTTACCATGTTCCGTTCTCTATCGGTCTCACCTACCAGCTCGCCCTTGTTGGGCTTTACGGCGGCTGTCGAGTGCTCGATGCTTTCTTCATCAGTCCGTATCTTTTCAACCACATCCCTCGTCGTGTAAAGTACCACCATGTACCACGGGACGAATCTCCAGGCGAAGTTCTTGCTCGCCGGCGCTCGAATTCGTATTTCAGCTTACACTCTCTACAGCCAAAGCAAGGTGCTGTCACAGAGACTGCAGTTACCGATAGTGGATGGCCACACTCTTGGGCGGACCGAGCAAGCTGGGCGATTGAGCTGGAGCTGAGTATGAGGGGTGCAGGTTTCACCTGGTCGAGCGCGGATGTTAGGCACACGAAAAAAACTTGGAGACCTTCAGTAAAGGACCGAGCACATAGCATCCTAGTGCATGTCCTACCAGTACTTGGTGGGTCATGGATCATAATACGCTATATATACACTTGCTATCTTCATGATGGAGCACGGTCCACGTCCGACTTCGACGATCTCCCCTTATACATACAAATGCTACTCACCGCTGCTCTTGGAGGCTTCCTTATGTCCGCGTTCTCACTCGGTCACAGCATGTTCGCCATCCTACTAGCTCCACTAGCACCACACCCATTGTCGTACTTCCCCCCACTTTATACCTTACGCATTTGGGACTTGACCTCGGTTCGTGACTTCTGGAGCTATGGTTGGCATCGTCTTTTCTCAAGGTTATTCTTGGTATATGGCGTTTGGCCTGGCGAATTCATTGAGCGGAAGTTGACAGGAAAGACAGCATACCAGCCAGCGGACGTGGGAAAGGTGCTTGGGGGATTTGTCAGCTCGGCATTCGTCCATTCTTTTGCAGCCTATACCGTGGTTGGCGGAGTCTTGGACAACGCCCTTGGAGAAACGAAGTTCTTTGCGGGATGTGGTGTAGCAGTTGTGGTGGAAGAGGTTATCAAGAGACTGGTATTGGCGCAGAGACGTAAGCAGAAGCAATGGCAAGTAAAAGAAAGAAGCGATGATATGAAAAGATGGTATGACGGAATCATCGGGCGTGTGTGGTGGGTCTCCGTGTTGCTCTATACTGGACGAAATTTTGCAAGGGGATGGGTTGCCGCAGGGCTTGTGCGAGAGATGAGCGGCTTATGATGTGCTTGCAAACTTGGCTTTGGCATCTCAGGGACTGGCAGATAAGCGGAACAAGGTCAACGAGCTTGATTTTCTGACGGCAATCGCTATGAGATCACCAACAGCGATGAGGGGAGCAGACCAGGTTCATCTGTATCCTGCTTTGACAAGACAGCCAACAGGGACGGACGTCAACGATGAATCTGGATTACTAGGCTTTTTCAGTTGATTTGCAGACATTCCCAAGTGCTAACAAACATTAGATAAGCAATATATGGCTATCGACCTTCAGGTGGATGAGGATCACTGTTATAAACCCAGATATGAATTAGGTTTAAGGTTTCTGTCACTGGTCTCCTTCCTATCTGACTATCCTACCTTTACTGTACGCTGTCAAGCCCGCTACTACCCACTCTCATCTAGGCCAGCAGATAAATCGAATTAGGAATAAGATTTGTCTATATAAAATCGACTCGACAGACGTGGAAAGGGCCAGTGGCCAAGGAACGACGATTCCATAGCGCTTTACTAATACGGCTTAGTCCTTCCGCGCAACAGCCGACTTCCGAGATGATGACGATGTTGTACATCAGCACTAGCCCCCCGTGCCCCCCACATTCCGTTTCCCCAGAAAGGAACGAGACTGTTATTTCCATCTTCTCTTCCGACTCAATTAATCAGTTCATCATACACAATTGAGGATAACTAGCTGTATCATGAAAGATGGACTCTCCATACAACGTTCCTTCAAGCTCACATCTTCAACCATCACATCTACGAACCCCTGGTAATAGCAAGAGGAAACCCCGAATCCCCTTTCTCTCTGCTCGTTCCCGTACTCAGCACGAAAGCGGGGACGCCATCTCCCCTGATATTCATCATGTCCGCACAAAGGCTTCGAGCAGGCGGGAGAAGAAGTGGTGGAAGATTATGCTCTTCCGAGGCATGGTAAACGATATAAGAAGGCGGGCACCGTATTACTGGAGTGACTGGAAAGACGCTTGGGATTATCGTGTTGTCCCTGCTACCATCTATATGTATTTTGCAAAGTACGGTCCCCAATCTATCGGCTATCAAGCTTTATGTCTCAATCTTCTCACTTCGGTCCTTTTCAATGAATTACATACTTTTCCCCTTTCTTGTTTATGCATAAAACTAACCAATCCGGCAGTATACTCCCGGCTCTTGCATTCTCGTTGGATATGTTCTCTAAGACAGCTATGAGCTTCGGGGTGAATGAAGTACTTCTGTCTTCGGTACTCGGATCTGTAGTCTTTTCTGTCTTCGCTGCTCAACCGCTTGTTATTGTTGGTGTTACAGGTACTCAGTGTTCGTACCACAACCTGGAGGTAAAAGTTGATCGTTCCATAGGACCCATTACAGTATTTAACTACACAGTCTATGATATCATCACCCCTCGTGGCACCAATTACTTTGCCTTCATGTGCTGGATTGGACTGTATGTTCCCCAAGTACTGCAGTATTGCAAGCACTGACTACGGTGCAGATGGTCCTTAGTCATGCACTGGGTTCTTGCCATCACCAATGCTTGCAATGGCGTCACATACGTTACTCGCTTCAGTTGCGACATCTTTGGGTTCTATGTCGCTTTCATATATCTTCAGAAAGGCATACAGGTGCTGACTCGCCAGTGGGGCCTTGCTGGCGAAGCCTCAGCCTATCTTTCAATAATGGTCTCGCTCCTGGTGCTCATGACGGGCTACGTATGTGGGGTCATAGGCGGCAGCAGCTTGTTCCAACGCTATATTCGTAAATTCATTGAGGACTACGGTACTCCTTTAACAATCATCTTCTTTACCGGGTTCGTGTATATCGGGCACATGCGAAGTGTAGGGCTTCAGACTCTGCCTACGAGCAAGGCGTTTTTCCCTACCCAAGATCGTGGGTGGTTCATACATTTTTGGGATATAAATGTTGGTGACGTTTTTATCGCCATACCATTCGCAGTCCTGCTGACGGTCTTGTTCTACTTCGACCACAATGGTAAGACCCTTTTCTTTCCAAAACACCAATCGCATTTTGAGAGATTCGGACTCTCTTGATATCAGCCCTATCGCTGATCCAATGATAGTGTCATCTCTCATTGCGCAAGGTACAGAGTTCCCTCTTCGCAAGCCGGCAGGTTTCCATTGGGACATATTCCTCCTTGGACTGACCACCGGGGTTGCCGGCCTTCTGGGTATTCCATTCCCAAATGGACTTATTCCACAAGCACCATTTCATACCAATTCGCTGTGCGTAACCCGCCAAGTATCGGACGAGTCCGAGTCCGGCGCGTCCAAGGGCCATACAACCCGCGTAGTAGACCATGTTGTTGAACAGCGTTTCTCCAACCTAGCACAGGGCTTCTTGACGTTAGGGACCATGTCCGGGCCGTTGTTGATTGTTTTACACTTGATACCTCAAGGAGTTCTCGCAGGTCTTTTCTTTATCATGGGTATTCAAGCGTTAGAAGGCAATGGTATTACCTTGAAGATGTTATATCTTTGTCGCGACAGAAATCTCACTCCTGCATCGGATACACTCTCTCGCATCCAGCGCAAGCAAGCCATTTGGTATTTCGTCGCGCTCGAGCTCATCGGATTCGGCGCTACCTTTGCAATCACGCAGACGATCGCCGCCATTGGATTTCCAATCATCATCCTCCTTCTAATCCCAGTCCGCACTTTTCTGCTGCCCAAATACTTCACAAAGGAGGAGCTCTCTATACTGGACGCACCTACCGCATCCCCGTTCACTATGGAAAGCGTGGGCGGAAACTTTGGAGAAGACTTCGATCCGTCACCGAATGGTGCCGACCTAATTGAGAATGCCGAACCCGCTGGAAGACTTGGTGAAAACGACTCGATTGAACGGGGCGAGGCAGGGAAGGAAAGCACTGATGTGCATCGTCGTACAAGCTTCAGAGAAGATGGGAATAACGTGGGGAACGAGATCTTTGAGATGCAGCCGCCTCGATTAGGAACTCGAGGAGTCAGTTACAGAAGTCAGAGTCGTGGGAATAGGCCATGACCCTCTAAGGCATCAAAATTCATGTCTATATACGTGCTTACATACTCTTATGTTGGAATCATTTCATATCGCGATTGGAGTTCGTTGCGCAGGACTCGACTCCGAAAGCGGTCCTAGCTCCGCCACCACCCCTTTCGTAAGGCGGTAAGGTACCTTATGCGGGACTTATGCGGGACTTATGCGAGGCAATCAATATGGTGGCGTAAAATAGTGCAATCTAAGGTGGGGCACGAATTGAAGGCTTAGGTAATATATCACTCGGCGCCGGTAAATGCTGACAAACCACTGAAGCGATATCGGATGCAGCACCTTCGCCATGCTGAAGTGAAGGTACCTGACTCAAGGTTGCTTGATTGCTAGAATCTGATTGAGTCACTGAAAGATATGTAGTCGAATGCGAGCAGCAGCATATCATCATTTCATCATCCAGACGGGCCGGCTCAGCCTCAATCGGCTATAAGTATGTATACGGAATCCTTATAGCCGATTGAGCCCAAAAGAGCCCTCGAACATTATGTCATTGGGCGTCAATCACATAACTGACACAAACCCCAAATGCTCCCCCAGTAAATTTCTTTGGAGCATTTACAGTCCATCATCGCAGCTCCCCTATCGGTTGATCTTTTCATGTGTCATGTCTAAGAAGAGTCGCATCATCATTACAATCATAATAACTTAATGAAATGGAGCGAGTGCACAGTCCTGCTTCGTCATCATCGCAAGAAGAGTCCGAGGATGAAGCTGCCATATCGCCGCAGGATGGTCAATGGCACCAAAACCCAAGTAACGCGCCGACTCCATCAGTGGATAGCAGCGCAGCATCTTCCGCTCAACCCCCAAAAGTCTCACTCCCAGTGCAGAAACGGAGGCGCGTGACTAGGGCCTGCGATGAGTGTAGAAGAAAGAAGATCAAATGTGATGGGAAGCAACCGTGTACCCACTGTACGGTCTACAGTTATGGTCAGTCATCACATCAGTATGCTTGGGCGGGATGAGCAAAAGGCACTGTGAGCTTTGCATTGACAGGACCACTTAGATTGTACCTATGACCAGCCCTCGAACCGCCGGCGCAACCCCGCTCCACATTATATCGAGGCTTTGGAAACCCGTCTGCAGCGAGCAGAAGCACTATTAAAGATAGTATTGCCCAACGTGGACTTGGATGATCCTAATTGTGAAGTGGGTATGCGGCAACGCATGCAACCAGTCGTGAAGCAAGAGATCAAGCCAATCGACTACGCCCAAACGATGCCGGCGATATTGCACGGGATCCCACAAGTTAACCCTCCACCGAACGCAAATGCAGAAAAAGACGCTTTACTGGAATCCATGGTAGAAAGTACCGGTCTGTTGGACATAGATGATCAGGGGTATTGGGACTTCCATGGCCACTCTTCAGGGCTCGTCTTCCTGCGACGTATGCGTGAACAGTTTGGGGATTTGATGGGCAATGTTGAAGATACTGCGATGCCATTCATGAAAACTAGGTCTCCTATGTCCTTGTCGCAGCCTTTCGAATCGCCAAAGTCTTTGGTGGATTCGCCAATGGACTCCAGTTTGCTCAATACCCAGGACCTACCGAGTCGAGACTGTGCACGAAAATTGTGCGAGTACGCTCTGGACGATGCTTGCGCTCTGATGCGCTTCGTGCATCAGCCTACGTTCTATGCCATGTTCGATCGCGTGTACGACGTCGCGCCGGAAAACTTTGGGAATGATGAGAACAGGTTCCTACCCCTTCTCTACTCCGCCTTGGCCTTGGGTTGCCTGTTTGCCAAGGCCGAGACAAGCATATTGCAGATAGAAGGCTACGAAAGCGCGATAGATCAGGGGTAAGCAGAGTAGCCAGAGATTAGGGCATAGGACCTTTGACTGACTCGCTTTCAGCTTCAACTACTTTAGAGTCTCGCGTCAGATGATAGACGTCACCGATTGTCGGGACTTGACAGCTTTGCAAACAATTCTATTTATGATCATATTTCTCCAGTCCTCGGCAAGACTCAGCACATGCTACTCGCACATTGGCATAGTGCTGAGGTCTGCTATTCGGATGGGCTTACATCGGACTGTTCGCATCCCCTTTAATCCAGTAGAACTAGAAACGCGAAAACGGATTTTCTGGGTTTTACGGAAGATGGACACCTACGTGGCGGCCTTGCTCGGTCTTCCAAAGTTGCTGAGTGACGATGACATTGACCAACAAACGCCGGTGGAAGTTGATGACGAATATATCACGGTGGACGGGATCCTTCCTGTGCCTCCCGGAAGACTGTCTCTTATGACGGCATTCAACTTCCATACTCAACTCGTCCATATACTTGCAAAGACAGTCAGATATATCTATCCGATGAAGGTCCGTGATCATTCGCAAATCGACTCCAACCCAACATATGCCGTCAGTCACGCCAAAATCCGAGAGATCGAGCATGATCTTCAGCAATGGCTGGAAGGCTTGCCGATGGCTTTAAGACCTGGCGGTGAAGCATCTCCAGAGATTGCAAGGTAAACTCCTACCACCAGGAGCGGAAGAGATTTCATTGCTAACGTTGGCTACAGGATACAGCAACTCCTGCGGATGGCGTACGCCCACATACAGATGTTCCTCTATCGCCCGTTTTTGCACTACGTCTCGCCCACGGTAAAGAACAAAACGGTCGACAAACGATCGTATGCTTGCGCAGCAGCCTGCGTAAGCGTGTCTCGAAACATCATCCACATAACCGGAGAGATGAAGAAAAGAGGGCTGCTGACTGGAGCATATTGGTTCTATATGTACACTACCTTCTTTGCGATTCTGTCATTGGTGTTTTTCGTAGTCGAGAACCCCCAGAGTCCGACCAGCAAAGATATCCTTCGAGATGCAAGTGAGGGCAAGTCCACCTTGGCGAGCCTCGCGCAGAGAAGCATGGCAGCGGACAGGTGCTCGAGGACATTAGCGGTATGAAAAGCCTTCTCAACCATCAAAAGTAATCACAGATACTTACTGTATCTCCAGGGCCTCTTCGAGCAGCTACCGGGGAAGCTGAAATCGGTGCCAGGGGCTTCTACTACCCCCAAGAAGCGTTCCGCATCGTCAAAGCAGCCTGCTGTGCAACTCAAACCTGCCCGTAGCGCTCCAGATGTGACTCGGAGATCTTCCCCAGACTCGAGTGCCGAGAGCCAATTCAAAAGAGCAAGCACATCCCCTCATCCAGCTGCTTCAACGTGGAAACGCTCCTCTATACCTCAGGAGTCTTCGTCACTCCGCCAGCAAGTCATCGATACGGGTCACCGTCCCGGCTCAAACGATACTTATAGCCCAACAACGACACACAGCATTGGTGTCCATACACCAGATAGTCCAAGTGATCCAATGTCCTCCAGCGCGACACAGGCAAACTTTTCCATACCCCCAAACATGGCTGGCGGTGGCCTTTTTGACCTCTCAGCCATGATGTTCCCCTCGACCGATCCCTTCGCGTACCCTACCCAGCCAATGACCACACTTGAGAACCGTCGATTCGCCAAGCAAGAATATCCTTATGACCCGAATATGTACAGCCAAGCCTCCGATTCAAGTACTGGCCCAGCTTTCGAGAACCTCGACGCCCAGTTTTTCGGACCAATGCCGTCATACGTGATGCAAGGGCAAACGTCTGGAAACGAAATGCCAAATATGAGCGTGCCGTTCGATATCACTGGGGCGACGGGTTCATCTTCTATGAGCGATGGTGACAGTCAATGGGCACAACAGCATGGCAGACAAGGAGTAGTCACCCCAGGGATGAATATGGATCAGATTTTCGGAGAGGACTGGAGCATGGGGTGGATGGATCAAGGATATAGACCATAGCTCCGCGTACAAAGGTAGGTATCTATTTTCTCTGCTCATAAAATTGTGGAATGGGGTTCTTGGTGTACATATGGGGGATTGAAAGCATAAAAAGGACATCGGGAGGTTCAGGTGGTGCTTTCCAGGGGCTCTTGGAAGGGTTTCAGGAGGGCGTTTCTAGGGGAGAGCAGGAGTTGGATCAGAGGTTACATGATGATTTGAGTGTCATCGGAATGAGCACGCGGATAGTCAATGAACACACTAGGTAGATAATATTGATGAGCCAGGTACTAACCACAAACTCATCACGACCACCACGAGAGTGACGACCATGTATCTGATGCTGCTTATTCTCACATCCGTCCCATTGTACTCGTTCATTTTCAGTCTGACAGTAATCTAGTACGGTCATGACTCATGAGGCACACGCATGCTCCCATGCCGCCACACTCTCTATCATATCGAAGCCCCGTAGAGTATACAGAAGCAAGGTTTAATCCTCTTGCCCGTGATCCCTATTGCCCAAAGCATCCACGGGACATCAGCTCACAGCGCCAAGCAAATGCCAAGCCAGGACGCGCAACACCAAAGTCTTGGCCCCAAGCATTCCGCCGAAAAGATGGAAAGATGGTATCCGTACCGCCAGTGTGGCTCAGTCAGCAAGGGCGGGGTTCCAAGCATCTCCGTGTCTTGGCAAGTCTTGGCAAGTCTTGGCACTGATCTCTGATTCGCCCTCTTTGACCACGGAAAAAGGCGAGTTCAGCCGAGGAACAGTGTGTGACGGAGGAGAGGGGGACAGGAGTGATTGAATGGAGTCAAGGGGGCTGTGTTGTGTACTATTCCTCTTTCCGCCCTTGGCGCTCCCAGTGGATTTTCGAGTTCGCAGGTGAATCATGGTAATGGTATGAGCGAGCGGGATAACTTTTTACTTGCACAAGGTACTCCTACCATCGTTCTTTCCCTACTTTAAGCCTCACCATATCAGATTGTATCCTTAACACTGACATCTTTCCAAGACTTCTGAGTCTTGGTTGTACACCGTTGTCAAGAAATACAAAAGGTAGAACGACTGCCAAGAATTCCCATACCACCCACCACCAGCGGGTTGCTTGGCGCTCTCACGCGTGAAAGCATCATGTCCTCTTCTGACCAGCATCAACTCGCCCAAGGGCGTCCCACGCCTCCGGCTGAACGTCAACAACACCAGCAACATCAACAAGTAGCTCCGCTACAGAGTAGTAGTCTTAGTCCATTTGCCTGCCAGTGGACAGGATGTGGGGAGAGCGCAACGAATGCTGAGGAGCTTTATGTGAGTATCGATCCCATGTTCTTGAATCGTTCATGTTTCCTGTTTCCACCCATTAAAGCCCGGCGTTGAGTCCAAGTCGACGTGGGCGACATAGATACTGAAGGAGTGGAACGAGTCGTGCAGTGAGGTTGCAGAAGAAGAGAGGTCGTTGAATTGCCAAGTGCCAAGCCTTCCTCCATCAAACCCTTGAGGTCATCAGAATGCCAAGCCTTGCAAAGCTCCAGTCCTTTGTCTAGCTGTTCTACCCGGACTAACAGCGTTTTCTCTGCAGGACCATGTTTGCGAGAGGCATATTGGTCGCAAGAGTACCAACAACCTCAACTTGACCTGTGGTTGGGCCAACTGCCATATTACCGTCGTCAAACGCGACCACATCACCTCTCACATCCGCGTCCACGTTCCTCTCAAGCCGCATCGATGCGATTTCTGTGGCAAGGCATTCAAGCGTCCTCAGGACTTGAAGAAGCATGTCAAGACCCACGCTGATGATACGCCCGCTGCCCGAGGTCCGGATCCCAACCAGGGCAATCGCCCTCTTCAGAACAATGGCCAGAATGGGGGGTACAATATGGGGAATCAACATAAGAGTAGGTAAACTGGTCACGTTACCAGATGTCTATTTCACATTTTCTTGTTCTGACACTGCTTAGACATGGTCACTGACTTGCAAGCCCTCGCCTCCACAGCGACAGGATATTATACCGACAACCACCAACTCCAGTCAAATATGCCTATGAATTACGGCCAACAGAGCCAGCAAGGATCGCAAGGAGGATACTATGCACCTACCGCTCAATCAGGCCCGGGGGTTTACGGCCAGGTATACTACCAGGACCCGGGTAGTCATGCTGCTTTCAGCACTGGAAAGCAAGGTTTCAACGCCCTCAACAACCTAGTCCCGGACATACACAACGGTAGTTTCGACCCGAGATCGTATGCCCAAGTAAGCAGTCGTTTAAACGTCATTCGCAGTAGCGGAATACCGTTTCTCCAAGCCGGAGGCATGGCCGATTACCAACCAGTAGCTGCCGCAACCAGCAACGAAGGTGCTAATGGGGTCTTTGGACCCACGACACATTACTCACTTCCCTCCCTATTGCCCAACCTAAGGACTAAGAGCGATCTCCATGCGGCCGACAGTCGATACGCGCAGATACAAACTACCATCTACGAAAATTCGAATCAACTTGCCGCCGCAGGCGTCGCTCAGCCAGAGATGCATTACGTCCAGAACGGTATAGTCTTGTGCCACAGCCAGTCTCCACCAAGCAGACAGTTATTGTCACCTCATCAGAATGGTCCATCATCAATTGCGATTCCAGCAGCCAATTCCCTACCAAACCATCATGGCACCCCTGGCCTAACACCACCTTCAAGCGCCAGCACCTACAGTTCAGGCCATTCCCCTACTACTAATTATAATCTGTCGCCCACACAAACAAGCAGTACCATGTATCCAACCCTTCCGAATTCCGCAGCGACATCCAACGGCTACTTCCCCTCCAGCATGGCGCCCAGTTCCGCCCTAGGCACCCAATTTGACAACGACTCCCGCCATCGCCACGGCGGAGGAACGCTGCAGAAAGCTCGTCCCCTACGCCCCATAAAGGCCGAAGAAGCGATGGATACATCTGACGACAGCTGCACCACGCCTACAAAAGCTGTGTCGTCATCTAAGGACGACACCAAGCTCTCCATTGCAACTCGCAATCAAGTGCAAGTCCCATCATCCAACATTGATCCTGCGCTCTCGGGTCTCGTCTCCTCTCCTGGTGGTTCTGGAGAACTGGATGAGGGCGCGATCAGAGCCAATGAGATTTGGGTGGAGCAGGCGAGGACAATTGAGGCGTTGAGGAAGTGGGTGCAGGGGAGGTTGGCGAGGGATGATTTTGAGGTTGATGGGCAGGAAGGAAGCGAGGAGGGTGGGATGGGGATGAAGATGGAGCTGAAGCAGGAGCAGGGGCAGGATGAGGTGTTTTACCCTTCGCTTGGTGTTTAAATGGGGGCTTTCGGTGGGAGAGGTGAGTGGGATTTGCTGGGGTAGGACGGTATGGGATATGAGAATGGGGAATGAGATACGGGATATGGGGATAGGACGTTGTTGAACTAAGGCTCCCTTGATTGACGAGATCAAATGTTCAAAAGGGGGCAATTGCAATAGGCGGCGCTTTCTCGTATTTGCTTCATTCGCTGGCACATCTATGAATTAATTCACTACTGGCGGATAGCTCATAGCCTTGACAAAAGCGTCCATCCCGTCCCCTCTCGTGTCGCCAGGGAATGATCCACGGGCGAGATAAAGACTAACGCCTCGCCACGAGACGACAAACTGGGTCAATTTCAAGCACCTGCCGTACTCGCCCCTGGCGATCAAAAGCCCTCATGTAGTCAGTAGACATCGCCTCCCCTTCTTCCGCATACCGGCTCCCCAGCGTTTCCTTTTCCTTTCCCTTTCCCTTTCCCTTCTCTACCATCAACATCGTTCTTCCAGGAAAAGAAAAAGATCCATTCGTCTTTCCTTGACAGGGGCCCTTTGCGCTCGGATACGCCGAGTCCTCGAGTCGGTGGTTTTGGGGTTTCTGTTCCGTGGCAGGTTGATTGTGGATTTTTGGGGGAGGGGGAGAGAGAGGGAGGGAGGGAGGTTGGGAAGGAGGGGGAGGTGGGGAAGGAGATAAGAAGCAGCAAAGGAAATCGATGATGATAAAAGACTAAAGTTCTAGGGTTGGGGGATGGGTGGGTGGGGAAACAAGGAACAAGGAGGATTAGAATGGATGAGATACGAGGTGGGCAAGCTCGTTCGGAATTGTAAAACACACAATCGATTCCACATGCATGGCAGAAGAAGAGAAAAAGGGCAAGTTCGAGGAGTTGAGGAGGCATTGAAGAACCAATCAAAGGATCGAAGAACGGGGGGAGATTTGCAGAAGGTCGGGCGCGGAGAGTTGGGAACGGAACCGCTGGGAAGAAATACGGGCTGCGAATAGGGTGACGGCGACGATGAGGTGGTGGGATGTGTGCGGTTGGTGTTTTAGGGGTTCTACATCCTCGGAGGAGGGGTATGGGCGTCTATGTAGCATGTCGGCCCCTAGAGGGCAGGAGAGTATGGGGGATATATGTAGCATGTGGTGAGATTTCATTGTTGCACGGCGTTCTGCTGGCCACAAAATACGAATGATATGTTTCTACTGCTAATGGTTGTGGAAGACCCGCCAAAAACCCAACGCCAGGCGCTGTGCTGCTAAGGAATGGGAAGACGAATGCGGGAATTGCCAATTAGGCGTGGGGAGCGATACCGACAAACGGCCCGGCCCAGTTGAAGACGACAAAGTTGGCTTCGAAGAATGGATGGCCGCAGTTTCCGCCCCCGCCGATGAGGTTGGTGCCGCAGTCTGGATGCGAGGTGTGGTAAGTTATGTGTCCTCTAATCAAAAGAGATCGCAGCACAGCAAGCGGCGAAGGGGAGATGACTTACTACCCGCGTTATCAACAGGACCGCCCAGGATGACTGATCCAGGGACGGTGGCAGTGTTATTCGTCTGGCTCGAGACACTCCCAAAGTTGAAGCCAAGATCCGGCATGGCAGTCGCACAAGGCACCGTCCAAGCCGAAGCGTCGCCAGCACTAGAAACGTCCTTGGACCCGGGAATAGCAGCATAGTACGCCTTCACGACTGCAGCATCAAGCGACATGGTATTCCCGTCAGTATCCAGGATCATGCTCGTGCCCGCACTAGCGCTTGTCGGCACGCCGCCAATGGTGAAGAACATTTGGTCGATCTTCCAGGCTCCGCTGCTGGCGTCGATATTGACGTAGGTCAGGTCGCCGTGGAATTTGGAGTCGTCGATTTTGCCGAATTCGAAGGTGCCGACATCTTTGCTGCGGAGGTCGCAGCTGAGGACTGTGGCGTCGAGAAAGCCGGCGAGTTCGGAGACGAATGGTGGAGGTGGGCCGTTGACGTTAGGTGTTACTGGGGGAGTTTTAGTTTGGTAGGTTTTGCGGAATGGTAGCTTGGTTCAGATGGGAAGACGTACAGTCTTGGCCAGGAATGGGTAGGGCCATGCCGATGATGCCGTCAGTGTCCGAATCATCATTGGCAGCGGGCGCGAGCTCTATGCGGGAGTTGGGCATAACGACATCGCCATATCCAATGGTATCGTTACCAACATAGCCCTTTATGGTTCCAGAAGCGAAGCTGATGGAGAATGAGTAGCTAGTGTCACTGACCCAAGTGGAACTTGCGGTCGGGTCAAATATGGCATGGTTAGGATTGACATCCGCAGGTGCGACATCATGCCCAGCACGCAGCCAGAAATCTCCCGATCCAGTGTCAATGGTCACATTGAGCAGTTGGAAAGGTGTTCCGACAGCGACGTGGGTCGTCCAGAAATGGACGGGTTGTTGTTGTGGGGTTGCGGGGCCTATGCCGAACGCTCGCTTTCTCCACGCAAGAGAAGGGATTGTTCGTCGGACGGCCTCGAGCTTAAACGATCCTTTCTTTGCCTCTTGCTCGATGGCGGTAGGTGCTGCCAAGGCAGTTGTCAAGAGACTGAGGATCAAAGAGTGTGAGAAATACATATTGAAGGACTGAAGATGGGAATAATGTACAACACTTGATTCAAATAAATGAGGGACGTTTTACAGACAGACAGAAAGAAATCAGGAGCGGAAAAGCATAGTTATAACATGAGTAAGTCAGGCCCCCCAATGTGCACAATGCAAAGCCCAAGAAGTACAGCTGAGGATGAGGAATCCAGTCAGCCCATACATCTGCCTGGCCCGGTATACAGGGTATAAGGGGCCTTGAAATGGGGTGTCATGGGAGGAGATTATAAGGTATCGTTGTATGCAAAAGTCTGGTTCAGTTTTCGGGTTTTAGCGAATTTGGCGGGGAAAACCCACAAATCAGCCTCAAATTTGGTGCAAATAGAGCAAATACCTAGATATCATCCCCACATCCCCAAAACACCCCAAAGCTTCATTTTTGAAGCTATACAAACCTCAGCCTCACACGGAGGCAATCCTGAATCCTACCTACCATGCCCCAAGCTCTTACCCAGGATCTTAGAGACGAGATTCAATTTCACCTAGCTCGTGGCGATAGCACAACGTTCATACACAAAGTCACTCATGTTACCAGGCAGCAGATCAATCGTATGCGTAAGAAACATCTTCATTTCAGCGATGTGACATCTGCGCTTGATACGATTGATAGATCGAAGATTCTGAATGAGTATCATGCTCAGAAACTTCTTGACTTTCTCAGTCAACAATTCATCGTCTATCAGAATGACATGATCTGATTTCTGTACGACGAGTTTGACATTGTCGTCAGTCAAAGCACGATCAGCAGACTGCTCAAAGAAGCTAGATACAGCAGAAAGATTGCTCAAAAAGTCGCTGCTGAGCGCGATGAAAAGCTTCGCAGCGAATGAGAACGACGACTTATGAACTGAACATCTGATCAGCTAGTCTTTCTCAATGAAAGCGCTGCTTGTAAGCAAACAGATAGACTCAACTTTCTTTTCTTCTTTACTCTTTTTAATCATGCTAATGCTTATTCATTAGCTGATTGAAAGTATGACTGAGCTTCGATTGATTTATCTCTGCACGTCACTCAAAGTCTAAAACGATCGAAGAGATGAAGCATTTTGTCAGCGTTTTTCATTGATGAATACATTGCATGAGAGATGCATCATGACTTCATAACAAAAGAGATCTTTCTGAACTTCATGCAATCACAAATGCTTTTTATATGCAATTCTGAAGAAGTAGAATTGTGTTCAATGATGATCATAAATAATGCTAGAATTCATCAATCAGCAGAGCTCAATGAGCTATGTGAAAGCTTTGAGATGCATCTTGTCAAATTGTCATTCTACTCGCCTGACTATAATTTCATAGAAAGTTCATTTTCAGTGTTGAAAGCTTAAATTAAAAGAAATGATCAGCTTGTTCGATGATATGATGAATCTAACGAGAAATTTGATGAATTTCTAAGAATAGCAGTCAGATCACAAAGAAAGCGAGTTGATGATTCTGAAGCACTTTTTCGCTTAACTGACATAGTTCATATATTCAGATGATATTTAGATATAGATAGACTCATCGTAGTCAAGCTCATCATGCTTCTTCGCTATCTCTGAATAATCATTTAAAGTCTTCTTCATCTTCTTCATCTTCTTCATCTTCTTCAAACTTTCATCTTCAATCGATATTTGCAAGACTGAGATCTTGACTTGAGACTTTAAAGCAGATCTTCAAGCTTAAGAATTATATAAATGACTTCATGTCTGCACTGTTGAAGTACGAGCTTGCTGAGCTGATGTAGAAGATGTAGAGCGTGCTGTCAATGTATCTTTAATCGTTGATTTGAATGACAATTTGTCATCTGAATCAGAATCTCTAGAGTGAGCATACTTGCTGACATCATGAGTCAGCTGTATGTCAATGTCAGCAGATATGTTTAAGCTCTTTCAATGACTTTTATCACGCTCTTTTCAGCTTTGTATTGTTTGTAGATTGTAATATCGAGCATTCAGCTCATTGAAGACGTGTCAAAAAGAATGTGCTCAAGTGCTACTAACTCTGAAGACATGTCAGAAGATATAATCATAAAGATCATCGCTCTGAACAGAACTGCTAGAATGAACAGACAATGTATATCAATGTCAATCGAGCATAGAAAAAGTCTCAGTCTTCTCAAGCATCTTCAGCTTATTGCAACTATTCATCTGCTTTTGTTGATTCTTTCTCTTTTGTCTAATTCTTCACTCTTTGATCTTTCTTTCTTCTTCAGCTGTTGTTCTTTGTATCATCTGCAACGTCAATACGTCTGCTATGCTGATTGATTCACTCATGATCTGCGATGACTGTATAAAAGTAGACGACAATGTAATGATTGAAGAAGATGCTGAGAAAGAATTGACATGCTTGACTTGAGATTTCGCTGTCATCAGAACTTCGATCAGCGTTCTTGAAGATTTAGTAAGTAACACAAACTCATCATCTTTATTGATTGCTTCTGATCAGCATATTATATGATCAGCAATCAGTTGATGATGAATGTTTGACTCATTGATTCAACAGTACTTTCTCTTATTGTGACAGTTTTCTTTGCAAATTCAACTCATCTGAAGAACTTTCATCTGTTCTACAATGTTTGCATGAAGTTGATCATACTCATCGACTTTCTTCTTCAGCTTTGCTGTTTGAGTGAGTGATATTTTCGTCGCTGAAAGCTCAGCTACAAGCGCTGAAGATGCAATATCAATCTTATCACAATTGAAAATGAGTTTTAGATTAATGTCTACATTCTTTTTGTCTGCTGAGTACTTCTGTCAAACATTCGAAGCTACTCTCTGTCGAAACCGTGCCTAGAATCTAATCACACTGCAGCGAGGTAGTGCGTAGCTGAATAGAATGTTTGATCAATAGAGGTAGCTCTAACTAGGAAACTAAGAATACAGAAGGAAGAAGACAGTTTCAAGCTGTATCTATAGTAGGCCGAACAAAGGGGCGAAGTAGTCGGTTTGCTAGGGCTCGGATAGATGAAATGTTTCAGCATATTCCGATTCGGAACATCGCTGTTTCTTGTTCACATACCGAAATCCCTAGAGCCTATTGGCTAGGCTCTATTCAATGTCGACACGCTTCGTAACATTACTCTCTTCTCTTTAAAAGTCATGTCTCTATGACTTGTAGTGTAGTTCATAGCACTGACGTAGAGCTCGACGCTCGCCTTCCTACCAACCTTTCTATTGACCTTTCAGACCATCGAAATGCCTATTGTAGCAGGCTCACTATGAGAGAGAAGGGCGATCATTGTAGCAGGCTCACTATTTGACGTAGGAACACGAGGTAGACCGGTTCACTGATAGGTAGAACGATGTGAGTAGGTAGATCATCGCATTGACAGCGCCTTTGTAGCAGGCTCACTAGAAGGGAATCGACTAGCTCATCGAAGAGGTCGATTCTGATCGTGTCATTGAAGCCGGCTCACTAGTTGACACAGGAACACGAGGTAGGCCGGTTCACTGATAGATAGAGCGATGTGAGTAGATAGATCATCGCATTGACAGCGCCTTTGTAGCAGGCTCACTAGAAGGAAACCGACTAGCTCATCGAAGAGGTTGACTATTGACTTGCCTTTGTAGCAGGCTCACTAAATTGACCTGAATTCGGATCGAGCCGAATCGAATTTGATGACACAGATTATTTTGACTCGACTGATTCACGAGCTTTTTGAGGGGGGGAAGAGTTTGTGATTCTCTAGCAATCAACGGTCATATGTTCCCGTTGATTCTATTGATCGAGTGAATCGATGCTACTGAATGAGCGGTAAGTTCTCTAGCAATTCAACAGTCTCGTCGTTGATTCTATTGACTCTCTGATGTTGTTCTGTCTTTCGAAGTCGTCGACCATCAGGTAAACAAATTTCTTTAGACTTGTTTCGTTGTTCGTCGAGTGTCTTGAATGAATATTGGTACTCGTATCGTAGAATTAACGAATTCTTAGTTTAATGTCGAGATCGTGCCTAGAATCTAACCACACTGCAGCGAGGTAGTGCGTAGCTGAATAGAATGTTTGATCAATAGAGATAGCTCTAACTAGGAAACTAAGAATACAGAAGGAAGAAGACAGTTTCGAGCTGTATCTATAGTAGGTCGAACAAAGGGGCGAAGTAGCCGATTTGCTAGGGCTCGAATAGATGAAATGTTTCAGCATATTTCGATTCGGAACATCGCTGTTTCTTGTTCACATATCGAAATCTCTAGAGTCTATTGACTAGACTCTATTCAATGCCGACACGCTTCGTAACACTCTCTTTCAAAAATCATGCAGTGTCAGAGTCATTCGCTCATTCTTCTTTATTAAATATCAAACGATGATGACTTTTATAAATATTAGCACACACTTTAGATCGATGAAATCAACATGCTCAAAGCATTTATGCATCTGCTCTTGATGCAGATCTTGAAGATTGACATCGTTCTCATCATCTATAGTAATTTGCAAGATGTCATTGATGATGAGAGTGACTTCATACTTGACTGTCATGTTCATAAATGATCTGAGCGATTCTAGCGATAGCGATAACTTTGACTTCGTTGATTCTCGTCTTTTCATCGATGCAGTGAGCTTCGTGAATTGCTTTGAAGCTGCTTGAGTCTTAGACTGATTATCATCTAGATTCTTCTCATTCTCATTCTCATCTTCAAATCAGTCAAGCTTCGCTGACGATGATATTGACGATGACACATGCGCTCTTCGAGTGACAAGAGTAGCAGCAGTCTTAGCGACAAAGATCACAAGCTCGCTCGAGATGAGTGCGTTTACGTTGACAGCTTGAGAGATCTGAGAAGTCTTGAGAAAGTTAAGCTGAGAAATCTTGAGAAGATTAAGTCTGAGCGAAGGAAGGTCTTCTACATCTGAAAGCGTCGGGAATGAGAAGATCTCTGCCTCTGAAGACAGTACGATAGAATTCTTAGATACGGAGACGATTTTGCGTGTCTTAGAAGTCTTGAATGCATCTAGATGAAGCAGAGCCTTGAAGGGAGCCCTTTTGCATCCGGTACGCCTGAGGGGCATTCTGACTATCTAGGATTGCCTCCGTGTGAGGCTGAGGTTTGTATAGCTTCAAAAATGAAGCTTTGGGGTGTTTTGGGGATGTGGGGATGATATCTAGGTATTTGCTCTATTTGCACCAAATTTGAGGCTGATTTGTGGGTTTTCCCCGCCAAATTCGCTAAAACCCGAAAACTGAACCAGACTTTTGCATACAACGATACCAAGAAGGGATAACTGCGCCTTACGGCCTCATAGGGCAGCAAGGATCTTGAAACAACGGGAAATCCGGAACAGGTAGATGAAGAAAGTCAAGGCAAGCAATTGATCAACTTGTGGAAGGTTTGGAAATTACAATCAAGCGGACGGCCATGTCTTTGTCGATACGTTGTGTGCGTATGATATGGACGAAACTGTGGTAACCTAAGGGTAAGGAATGTATTATTGGAAGGGCTGAAGATTGACGGGAGATAAATTCCGCTGACGCCAAGCTTCGCTCTTTCGCAAATGATAAATGGAGAATCCCACCGAGAGCTATCGGAGAAATCCGAGCTGCTGAACGGTTACAAAGAACCGTAAGGGTTTAGAGGAACGATTAACGCTGGGCCTGTTCAACGCGCAACTAAACCACCAATTCCTCAAGCCTTGTCTCCGACTATGGCTCCCAAAGTTCGGGAGCCTTCGCCTATTTCTCAATCGTCGTCAGATTCAGCGAGTGATGCTTCAGAGGTAAATCAAATAGATAGCGTCGGAGAAGCTTCGAGGAAGAGGCGTAAAGTATCGCCCCAGTCAGACTTACCAGAACCTGAAACTCCACATCCAACTGCGCCAACGTCGTCACGCATCAAGCCTCGAGCACCTGACAGCGCCGTAAAAACCTCCAGCGATATCTTACATCCCATCGTCAGTAACGGGAAGGTGGTTGATTCAAAGGCGAGCTTTGCTACGCTAGAAGTCGCACCATGGCTCATTGCTTCCTTGGCCGCAATGGCCATCCTTAGGCCTACTGGCATACAAAAGGGCTGCATCCCCCAGATACTACATGGGAGAGACGTTATAGGAGGCAGTAGGACAGGTTCGGGCAAGACGGTGGCATTTACGGTGCCGATATTACAAAAATGGGCAGAGGATCCGGTGGGCATCTTTGCCGTTGTACTTACACCAACAAGGGAACTCGCCCTACAAATCTTTGAACAAATCAAAGCCATTTCTGCTCCACAGAACCTCAAAGCGATACTCGTAACTGGTGGTGTCGAGATGCGCCCGCAGGCGATAGCACTATCTCAACGTCCACACATCGTGATTGCAACCCCTGGCCGTTTAGCCGATCATATCCTTACGTCTGGCAGAGACACGATAGCTGGGCTACGGCGTACCCGTGTTGTTGTACTTGATGAGGCAGATCGTCTTCTGGCTTCTGGCCCAGGAAGTATGCTTCCTGATGTTGAGACTTGCCTTTCTGCTCTTCCACCTTCGCGTGAGCGGCAAACATGTCTCTTTACTGCTACACTGACAGCAGAAGTCATGGCTCTCAAGTCTCTACCAAGAGAGAAAGAAAGACCTCCCGTATTCGTCTGCGAGGTTGACACATCCGAGATAGCCGTTCCAGCAACTCTACATCAGACATATATTCAAGTACCCCTTACATACCGTGAGGCTTACCTACACGTACTTCTCCTTACAACTTTCAATGCGGCGAAAAGATCTGTGATTATATTCTGTAATCGTACCGCTACAGCCAATCTCCTTGAGCGCCTACTCAGGCTTTTGGAACACCGTGTCACGTCGTTACATTCGTTACTGTCCCAGCAAGACCGAACATCAAATCTAGCCAGATTCCGAGCGTCAGCAGCACGCATACTAGTCGCGACGGACGTAGCAAGCAGAGGGCTAGACATTCCTGAAGTCGACTTGGTTGTGAATTACGATGTCCCCCGCAACCCCGATGACTACATTCACCGAGTTGGACGGACAGCACGAGCTGGAAATAAGGGAGAAGCTATTACAATGGTGGGTCAGAGAGATGTTGCACTGTTTCTAGCCATTGAAGGGAGAATTGGGGTGAAAATGGATGCTTTCGAGGAAAAAGGCGTCAACATTGAAACTAGAGTAGTGAGGGATGGGCTCAAGGATGTTGGAGAACGTAAAAGGGAAGCTCTTCTGGATATTGATGAGGGCAGAGACATCAAGGGGAATCGAACCAGAGGCAAGATTAGGAGATTAGAATGACTCACGCCATAATACTTAGACAGCAAAGTGCTCAGTGGCTTGCTTGTGTGATCCCTCGAACCATGGGAATACCGGCCTCGCTTCTCACATAGAGATATGTACATAGATCTTAGAGGGAAGTCTTGGTATACGAGGACACGAGGGTAGATAGGCATACAGATATATTTGACTAAACTATGTAGTAGGTAGAGCATACGGATGGAAGGAAGAAGTGGAAAGAAGGTAAATACCCTGAATCCCCTGAATCCCCTAGCGCCGGATGTGGGCGGAGATTACTAACCATAGGGGTAACAGTACGAGTACGTACGTACTGTTCCCTATTTCCATCAGGAAGACCCCCGAAACAAACAATGACTATCTCTCTTCCGACTGCATGATAGCTTATACAAGCCGTTGAGTACTGGTCCAGAACATGGCATTTCATTTCGTCATGGTGGTCGGAAGAGGCACTAAAGGAGTCAACGTTTGAGCACATTTGATATCTTGATGGTATTCCCATCCGGAGGGGGACAAGTGTCTTGGCGAATGTTTTGGTAGTAATAATCCACCAATCACAATATTTCCAAGTCGCACAGAAAGTCCATCAAACCTCAGGTCACAACGACAAATAAGTACTTCAGATTTAAGACATTCTTACCTTCGTTCTCTACTTCCCGAGTATCACCACTCGTTGGAGACGCTCTTGTACTTTTGGAGTCTCTTTTTCTGTGGAATTTGCATTGCGACTTTTCGTCGACTTATCAATCAATCGCGTACGGCACGCGTTGTAATCTACATCCCTTCCTACATCGTGAGGATTTTATCGCCCTTCGCACTCTGAATATCCTACACGGAATTCTCTGTATTGCAAGCCTCTAGTAGAACTGGATGCCGGTTTGCGCTGGATGTGTTCTCCTATCTTCAACTAGGAGACTTTGTGTTTGACGATCTTTACCGGCAAACTCTGACGTATGCGAGGCGGTCACCACCTCGGAGTTTGTCAACACAGAAAACAGTCAACATTCACAGATCTATTGACGGACTACCCTTTCTATAATTCACTTTCTACAACCGCACAACCGCTGGACTCAAGCTATAGAGACTATCATCTTCGACCAAGATGTCTTCTGGAGTTCGGCGCAGTGGCCGCAAGCGGACGGCCGCCGCTGGTAAGCTTTCCGATGCTGACATCCCGTCTTCGTCGCCGTCTCGACCTGCGGCAAAAAAGCGAAGAGTAAGTTTCTTCTGCCGTTGGGTGGAGAATGTACAGCTGCTAAAGTTCGAATCAGGCCAATGGCGCTCCGGCCCCAGCTCCAGTACCAACCCTGGCGGCGACCCCAGAAAATGAGGGCGTACAGGATGATGCCGTCTCTGATGGCACTACGAGCAATGCCGAAGTACAAGAGCTAGCTGATGCAGTTATTCCTCATCTAAGCGTTGCAAAGGATGCTGTGGCTGTTGCCGAACAATGGTCAAACTCGAATATTGAAGAGCTTTGTGGGGAGAGTGTCGCGGCTTATGCCAAAGTTTGTGGCAGGGATTGGACCTACTACGTCAAGAAACTCAACATCAACATTGGGCGGCCCCCAGATTCGTACTCTCGACAGAGTGTTGGGGAAGACGGTTCGAGAACTCCGGCACTGGAGACCGATGACTCCTCGACCGTTCATATCGACTTAGGACCAAGCAAGACTATCTCAAGGTTACATGCCGAATTGTTCTTTGACTTGAAGGACACGAGGTGGCATGTGATTGTCAACGGTCGAAATGGAATGCAAGTCAATGACACGACACTTCGACGTGGGCAGCAGTGCGATATCAGCAGTGGGGACGTGCTTGGAATTGCTGGGACTCAGATGATGTTCATCACCGCCGAAGATAAGGCGGATATTCACCCAATGTTCATCAAGATGATTCGCGATCATGCTGAGGGGGTAGAGGGTTCGGGTCGATGGAACCATCAACCCCATGCCCATCCAGAGCCTTCGACACCAGTTGATAGAACCCGATCGTCCCAGGCTCAGTCTGTAGTACATCCTCGTGTGAGTGGACAAGCAAATATTGCTCCAGCACCTCCGGACCATGTGCGACCGACCACTCCTGTCCAATCGCCAAGGAAGTCGTCTCAAGGGACCTCGGGGAAGAAAAGATCGCCCACTTATGGACGGGGATTTCTTATGCAGTCTAACGAAGAGATAGACTACGCTGACGATGCCAACAAATCGGTCAGGCCAAGCATGAGTTATGCAGTCATGATTTCGAGGGCCATAAATTCAACCGATGACAAAATGCTGACCCTCTCCGGTATCTATGAGTGGATCAAGCAAAACTTTGCGTTCTATCGGCATCAACCTGCAGGCTGGCAGGTAAGTCGTTGTTTACTCCTGCATGTAGTACCACAAACTAAATAAACTAAGACTTTCCAGAACTCTATACGCCACAACCTCTCGTTGAGCCCCCTATTCGAAAAAATCCCCCGCCGAACCGACGAGCCAGGCAAGGGAATGAAATGGCGGTTGGTAGAGGGCAAGGCCGATGAAATTATCGCCAAGCACCAAAAGAAGCAAGGCAAAGCTGGCCGCAAGTCATCCGGGCCTAATTCGCCCGCCTTAAGACCTCCTACAGGGCTAACGGATATCAATCTCCTGTCTGTCCAAACGTATCCGCCGGATGTAAACGGGACTCTAAAAGATTCCCCAGGCTCGCGGACTCCACCGATGTCATCTTATCCACCAGCTGCCCAAGAATCCTTTACGCCATCCCGGGGTAACCACCTGACTGCCTTGCAAGGCCTCCCAGTACTTTCAGACGACGCATCCCCGTTACCACACCGCCGCGCTCCTGGTCGTGCCGTAGCAGCAATGGGTTCCTCCCCCACCCTCACCTCTGGCTCTTGGCGTTATGATAGCAACTCCCTAGTAACTCCCGCGCCGCGCCCTCATAACCTCAACGCCCCACTGCCCCAGACGGCTAGATTACCCACCAGTCATATGGCAGACAGTAGCCCCGCGCCATTCTGGAAATACAGCGGAGAACTCGGAAGCACGCCTGCCAGATGGGCTGGAGAGATGAGCCCTTTGAAGACTGGGGGCATGCAGAGTAGTAGTCCTCCACCACCGGCTATGAATGGGAACGAGAGTCCGACGAGGGGGAGGGGTTCGGGGTTGCAGCTGAGCATTAATAGGAGTGCCGAGATAGATGAAGAGGAGGGGGGCATCGATCTTGCAAGGTGGGTCTAAAAGGTGAATTTGAAGGGCCGATGGCTAATGTTCTGAACAGAGGTTTCCCCAACATCAGCTCCTACCACCAACAACGCCAGCCTTCGAGTAACGTCACTTCCTAAGCATCCACGCCCCTCCACTTCGAACCATCTACGTCTGCACTACAACATCTTACCAATACTAGACCCATAATCGGCGTTCCCTGCCCGTCGAGAGCATTCCCGCCGCACGAGCTTTCTCTTCTCGCACTTCGCTTCTTGTACAAAGGTTTACACAATCACTGTTCTAGTAGACGGTTTTCGCATGGAGGTTTTCTGATATTGATACTTTGCTGGCTAGTGGCTTTTCTAAGATTAGGGCGGCTGTTTTGCTGTGTAGGTGCAGGTAGGATAGGTAGATGAGAGAATAGGGAGTGTTAGGGGTTAAGTTGCTGGATGTAGGCTTTAGAACGAAAAAGCATGAATCGATGAGCCACGGTCTTCATGAGTGCCTTGGCTTCGACGCTTCTCCTATTCTGAATTGCGTGGTCATCTATATCTACCGCTCTCAGTGCAGCAGCGCATGTTCAAACTTTCCACACCCCACATAGCTTCCTATTTCCATATCAGATCCCACCGAGACACAGCAAAGCTGAGATCTGCTGCGCGTTAACACCAAGAATGCTCGTAGCATAAAAGACAGCCACTGCAAGTCCAAGGTTCCCCCATCGACAGAACTATCTACAAGTACTTCGAAAGCGCTTTCTCAGCCAAGTATCGTTGTCGTATAGAGTACGGCTGACCGGATCTGCGCGGCAGTTCAGATCTAGACTTCTTTGATCCCGTTTGTGGTGTTTATCTTTTCGTTGAGAGATACACCTTAATTCCTTGCGGATTCGCTAGGACTCACTTGGACTCGCGTACTCAGTGTGTATTCGCGTACTCAGCGAGTATTCAGCGTGTATTCGCGTACTCAGCGTGTACTCGCGTACGCAGCGTGTACTCGGCAGGACTCGCTAGGACTCGCTAGGACTCGCTAGGACTCGGCAGGATTCGCTTGACTTCGCTAGGACTCGCGTAATCAAGTACGCGAGTCCTAGCGAGTCCTAGCGAGTTCAAGCGAGCCCTAATCAATTACTCAGCGCATGCGTAGCATTTCTCAGAACGAAGACATTGTGTAAGCGGCCAGCGATGAAACCCACCTGTACGCAGTGCTGACTACGAACCTTCTGTCTAGTTACAGAAGAGCCTAGAGGTTACCAAACAGACAAATCGACATGTTGATTGAGATCGAGCGTCGCATCGCGATGCTCACAAACAACAAGCCTACATGACTAGATGATCATGTTGCCAAACAGCGAACGAAAGCTCACCTCGAAGTGACCAGCTCTCACATACATAAGTTCACCTTAGCCAGGTGGCCAAAAAAAAAGCTGTTGAAGCAGCGATAGGTGTAAGTGTGTAGATTCTATGGACCAGCCGGTTCAGCAACCAGCCAGCTTCCTCTCTTGTGAGACCAGCCGGTTCAGTACCAGCCAGCTTCCTCTCTTGTGGGACCAGCCGGTTCAGTACCAGCCAGCTCCCTCTCTCGTGGGACCAGCCGGTTCAACGACCAGCCAGCTCCCTTTCCTGTGGGACCAGCATTTTGACGATGAGGGCAAGGTGTGCCACGATTACCTCCCTCTGCACGCCTTGACCATTTGCCTCTTCCGTGCAGTGCATAAATCATCTTCAAGTTCTTCATTCTAAGCTTCTCTCATATTGCTATCGATCACGTTCTTCCGTCGACTGCTTCGCGTTTGTGCGCCTCGTCGCTGAGAACTTTCGGGTTCTAGATCAAATAGCATCGTCTCATGGTCTATTTCTATAGAACATGCCTTAGAGAAAAGGACTTCGATGCAGTTGTCCCATGTACAGCTGGTCTCTGTGGCTCTGAGGCTTCGTGACTCTATCGCGTAAAGACTTCGATCGATGACTTAACGTAGTCATCAAACGAACACATACACACTGATATTGAAGCCTCTGATGCAATCATCATTGCACAGGGACCGAAACCATAACCGCGATAGATGTAAGTGTGTAGATTCTATGAAGGCGAAGGTTCAGCTAACTAAATCAACAGATACCTCTGACTAACCCGATTAGAATAGGCACTGAGCATCATGTGCATCAACACAAGCCCATCTATTCAGGTGGTCAAACAGTCGATTCAAAAGCTTACGTCGCAGTGGTCAGCTTCTACATACAAAAAGTCCACCTACCTATCGATGCTTAATATCTTTTCGTTGTGCAGTCACATCGATAAAATGCGCATACGAGCACATGAACTGTTTATTCGACCAAGTGATCACATAGACAAATTGAAATTGTGAAAGCTGATCACTTCGACGTGAGCTTTCGAATTGACTGTTTTGACTGTTGTTTGACCATCTAGCTGAGCGGGCTAGATGAGCTTTTGATCTATGTATATGAAAGCTGACCACTTCGATGTGAGCTTCCGAATTCGCTGTATGACCATCTAGCTGACAGGGCTAGATGAGCTTTTGCTGTTTGGCCACCTAGCTGGGCGAGGTGAGCTTTGATCTATGTATGTGAAAGCTGGTCACTTCGATGTGAGCTTTCGTTCGCTGTTTGATCACATGATCATCTAGTCATGTAGGCTTGTTGTTTGTGAGCATCGCGATGCGACGCTCAGTCTCAATTGACATGTCGATTTTTCTGTTTGGTAATCTCTAGGCTCTTCTGTAACTAGACAGAAGGTTCGTAGTCGACACTGCGTACAGATGAGTTTCATCGCTGGCCTGCGTTCTCCCTTGAATTCGCTTGGATTCGCTAGAACTCGGCAGGACTCGCTAGGACTCGCTAGGACTCGCTAGGATTCGCTAGGACTCGGCAGGACTCGCTAGGACTCGCTAGGACTCGGGTACTCGCTAGCACATGAAAGGAGAACATGCGCACAATATGCGGGTAGGCAAGCTGTTCGCCTCATAAGCTTCCCCTCCTGCCATCGCACCCATACACACGCCATCTCCTGTCCTCCCATCACACATCCAATCCTCAGCTTGAGCATTGAGAATACATGGTGATCCCATCAGAGTCGTTGTGTAGATACTGATCTGTGCGAAAAGGAAACTTAGGGGTGTGGTAGGTTGCGGTTTGAGTTTTGGGAAGATGAGGGAAGGGGGTGGGGCTGCAAATGAGAGTTGTAGAAAGCGCAACGGGGAAATGGGGCGAGTGAGGACGATGCTCTCGAGCGGGGTTTTCGATTTGTAGCTTTGAACTTAAGCGGCCGGCGAGCAGAACCCGAAGGGGAAAGAGATGCGCTTTGGTCATGAAGCTGTGCGGAAAGCCGAACGTTTGCGTGAGTTTGGCACTTGCGACGGATTTTTCTCGGAATTTTCGACGTGTACTATTGAGGCAGAAAGGATACTGCTAGTGGTAAAGCCATGAACTGAAAATTGGCGAGAGAGTAGAGAATGGTGTGGTGGAGATGTACTTGGAAGACTCTCGTGCGAAATAAAGATTTTGCATGGGTTATCGTTGATAAGTCTACTTGTGTGGCAACGGCCTAGCTACCTCCATCCCTCTCGCAAGCTCCTCGTATGATCTCCTTTCTCAAATGCAGTAAAGCCAAGTTACGTGCCTCCCGCCCTAATTGCTTGCCGATTCGAGGCCTTAGAAGATACAACCAACAATGCTATGTATGCGTGAAACTCATCGCCAACCAGCCAGCTCCACGCTCACTTGTAGACCAGTGAGACTCCTCCTTCCTCATCATCATCGATATCTAGGAAAGCTAAGCGCTCGGTGAATTGACTTGGGAGCTCTTGCTTTTCTGCAGGGTCCTGTTTTGCTCGCTGTTTGCCGTTTGTGTCTCCTAGGGTTCCCGTATTGAGTTTGTTGTTGGGGATGCGTTCGTTCTGATTGCTGTTACGTGACGAAATCACCTTCCCATTCTGCTGTTTCCCATTCGGCTTCTTCCCACCCAAGGCATTGCCATTCGTCAACCCGCTCTTGTTCAAAGCCAGCAAGCGACTCGCAGCCCCCTCTTCCGCGCGCTTCCTCTCCCTAACAGCCTTCTCTTTTGCAACCACCTTCTTAGACTTTGCCGGAATTGGCCCTAGGGCTTCCCATTCCGGATCTCGCCGGGGCAAGCGTACGGCCGACCCGCCGTCGCCTCCTTCTCCGGCTGCTAGCTCCCACTCATCGCTGTCTTCTTTGACGCGGTCTTGGGCTTCTTTCGCTACGGTATCCAGGCGAGCAGTTCGCTCCGCGTGGGCGGTAGCTAGACGCGCGTGTGTAGCTGCGAGGCTAGCGAAGGTGATGCCAATCATGGACTGGAGGGTGTAAGCTGCGTCGTTGCCCTTATAAAATATCGCATTAGTAATTTAACACTTAAAGATATGGAAATAAGTGGGTGTCTACTTACAGCGTTATGTAAATTCCATCCTGTTAGACCCAAGTCTAAGAGAACCTGACCAAGGTTGCGAGGTTGCTGTTCTTGCTTCAATGCCCGGTAGAGGTCGGCTGTGTCAATGGCTTCCAAGAGGTTAGACAGATTGCTAACATCGTAGCCCAAGTCACGAAGATAGTCGATGTCAGTCTTGATGTCGTGACCTACCAAGATAAGATTCCGCTTCGGTTGAGTGTCATCCTCGCGTTGCATAACGGACGAAGAGAACGCAGACCCCTTAGCGTGAGAGGTACCATTCTGGAGCTCTTCAATCAAAGGATACTGAGAGCTGGTATTGGCGTCCAAGGGACGAGTTGCAAATGGGGGTCGAAAGCACGATGCAACGACCTTGGGTGCTTCGCCTTTGAAAATCCATTCACTAGTACCAAAAGCCTTCTCAAATCTGTCGGCGCAGCCAACCACAAACTCTGTGTTCTTCAAATGCGAATACTCCCTGATTCTAAAGTGACGCGAGCGGATCTTACTGAACCATGCTGTACCGCCTTCACCAGGAGGAACGCCAATAAGGTCCCTAGTGTCAAGCGAAGAGATCCCGATCTCGGTGATAGCTTTATGTTCCCTCTCATAGGCCTCAACATCGACGCAAACAAAAACAACGTCCAAATCAAAAGGGTATGTTGTAGGTTTTGCGACGTCCAACCCTGGAAGTTTTATGCCTGCGGCCAATTGATAAGCCTTTCGAGCCTTTTCCAATTCTTCCCACGGTAGGTCTAAATGCCGAAGAGGGTCGTCATTCTCTGTTGCGGTCCGACGGGGCCGCACTCCGAGATAACGTTGAGCCCGCTTTAGCTGAGCACACCAGCCCTTCTTCTGCACCACACGTTCATTCCTCTTCTTCTCCTTTGCCGCCTTGGACTTGATCTTGCCAGCTTCTATCGATGCTTCGATCTTCTTCTTGAAAGCTGCAAACGAGCGGTCGTCTAGCACCTCGTTTTCTCCATTTTCTTTGAATTCTGGGCCCGGGATCATCCTCTCCATCGAAGCCAATTCCATTTTTGGTGTTAGTTGACCCAAATATCGAGCACGAGGGCTGCCTTTGTCTGAAAAGCGGATTCGGAATCCAGATACCGGGGGAAATCCAACTTGAAGGTCCAGCTGTTTGTCAATATCTTCCAAGAGAGCTTGGAATTCAACGGCAGGCACAAGTACTAGTGGTTTCTCTGATGGTAGATATGTATGAATGTAGTACCTACCAGGGATGAATTAGATGAGACGTGTTAGATGAATAACCTGAGAAGGAGAAAGTGTTGGAGACGTGTGAAGATAAGATTCACGACGAGTGTGCATCTCAAAGACTCCGTGAACTTCCTGAACCGGGCATTCATTCATGTGATTCATCGAGGAACATCAGAGCAAAATGCACAACAGAGTGTTCCGATAGACCGAATCAAAAGGAGACTATCGAGATTGTAAATCGGCTGTCACAACTTACAAGCTCCAACCTCTCGCGCGAAATTTCCCTGCTGCAAAGAAAGCGCCTGATACCAATTCCGAATCGCCGTTGTTGAGATATCGGTAGGGATATTTGGTCACAGCCTGCAGAGGACAGAATTCGTATTCTCTTGGGGCTAGCTCCCCAAGCCTCATGGTAGGATTCGACATTATAGCGAAAGCCAATGAGGGTATCCTGGGTGGCGTGGTAGGTAGAATAGCTTTCGATTTGTTCTTTCGTTGAGGAGAGGAAGCAAGCTCGTTGTCAGACTCCGGTAGCACTGGCTCAAGGTTAAAGTTTCCCTCAGCTGTGGAGGAGGTCTCTATTATTGTGTCGATTAGCGTGGACATCGACGCATCTACATGACTTCCATATGAATGGTCACTTTTGCCAAATGTCAACCCGTTTCTTGTAAAGATCTTGTTTGATTGCTTAAGTATTTTCTGTTAGGTCTGCCAGAAAATCGACTTTGATCTCGAACCACGCGATAGCATCAATTCGGCCTGAGAAATCAAATACAAGGCGTTCAAGTAGTAAGATGCAATTCGTTGCACTCGTAGACGCAGCGCGAGATTTACCTGGTAGAATTTCCAGACATCATGTTAGCCTCTACTCTAGCTACCCTTAGAAGTAGCACGCATAGACTTTTTAGCTCTATAAACTCCAGGCCGAGTGAGTTTCAGAGCTGAGCTTATTCGAAAAGCAGTGAATGTGCTTCGGGTGGTTTTGACACACTTCATGTCGAAGTCAGTATCAAAGTGCTTTGGAGGTGAGCTTTAGTACAACCAAACAGGGCTAGGTCCCGCTTTGTCACCACATGCACGCTAGTCTTCTTTGAACCTTAGTTTGTCGGTCTTGTACGGTAAACATCCGTGAGTTTTTAGTGTCAGCCTTCAGTTTCACCAAGCTTTACTTTAGAGTTGCAACCTCATCGACACGAAACTGCAACGCCCATATGGCGACTCAGCTAGAGGTCATCACGGGCGAGGTCCTGGTAGATCCTGATGCTCAAGCTACCGTCACCGACTTCCTGGATTACACCGAGTATCTCCCGTCTGACCTCGTTCGCTCCCTCACGCTCGTCGGTAAGCTCGATGCGTCGTACCTTACCTCTACCGACGAACTGCACAACTTAACCAAGATCTATGGACTACTGCCAAGTGTACCTTTGAATGAACGACAGAATCCCGAAAACCTTCGTCGGAAGATCTCCCAAAAGCTTCAGTATGCGCTGAGCGCCCGCGAGGCTTCCTCTGCGGAGGCCTCGCGTATGTATGATATGGTAGACCGCCATGCCAATCGACTGACGAATATCATTTCTAAATTAAACTCACTACCCAAGCCGCCCTCTCGAGACCCTACACCAGTACCGCAATTGAAATCTCCTCAGGCAAGTCGTACCAGACCAGGCCTAAAGGGCGCAAACGATGGCACTCCCCCTCCCCGTGTTACACTTCGGCTCGGAGGTCCACAAGTGGGAGCGTCTGGTGGAAAGTCTATCGGTAAACCTCATAGACCGCGATACCGAAGCCGGAAGATTACTGTCCCAGGAGAGGTACTACCACCCCCGAACCCGGATTCGCCGCCTCCAATTACGGATTCCGAATGGGAGTCTTTACCAACCTCGCCAGTTCCTATGCCTACGTCACGCGTTGGAGTATCTTCGCGGAGCCGGCCCAGCAAGCCGGGACGCATTAGACCTCCTAAGACCCCCAAGGCCCCAAAAATCAAAGTCCCGAAGACATCACGACCGCCAAGGCCACCTGGTGCGATGGGAACAAATGTACACAGCGCTGTTGCAGGTATATCCACCAGCAATGCCCTTTCGCTTCTCAGTCCTCCGCCTTCAGATGCCAAGCCAGGCAGCGAGCATGCCCCTTGGATGCGGCTGACGGATTGGGAGATGGCAAAATTACGGAAGAGGATGAAGAAGAACGCAATCTGGTCGCCTAGTGAAACGATGATACGACGCGAACTCTCCGAGGCTGGCCGTGGACCTGAGAATTACCGTGCCACAAAAGCCAAATCGATCGCGACGGGCGAAGAATTTATTGATTGTGATAATATCGCTACGACCGCGCCAGGTAAACAGCTTGCGCCGGGAGAGATTAGTGCAGATTCACTTGGTCTTGAAGAGACACAGCTTAGCAATCGAGGCATGAAACTCAACGAAGCCAAGAAGCTGAAGAGGGAAACTGTGGCAAGAGAGCAAGCCGCATTGGCGGCAGCAGAGGCGGAGCAAGCAGCGAAGAGATTGGGCGATATTGGTAGCACTTTCAAGAGTCTATTCACCAAACCTAATGAAGGGCCGATTGACATCTCCATGGTCGGCGCTAGTCCAGCCATTGGTAAAGATGTAAGCAAGGAGAAGAGGAAGGACAAGGAAATTCCGAAGGCAAAGGATAAAGAAAAGGAGAAGGAGAAAGAGAAAGAGAAAGAGAAGGAAAGAGATAGGGAGAAGGAGAAGGAGAAGGAAAGGGAGAAGGAGAAGGAAATGGAGAAGGAATACGAAAAGGAAAAGGAGAGAGAGAAGCAAAAAGAACAAGAGAAGGCGAAGGAGAAGGAGATGGAAGAGCAAATGGAGAAGGAGAAAGAAAAAGAGAGGGAGAGGGAGAGGGAGCGGGAGAAGGCGCGGGAGAAAGAGAAAGAGATGGAGAGGGAGAGGGAAAGGGAAATGGCGGTGGAAGTGGAGAAGCAAATGGAAAAGGAGAAAGAAGATATGGAAAAGAAGAAGCAAGCGGAGAAGGAGAAGGAAATGGAGAAAGAGAAGGAGAAGGAAGCTACAAAGACACAGGCGAACAAGCGAAAACGAGAGTCCACTCCCGCCAAGCTCGAAGCTACCCAACCACAAGCCGAAATAGTTACTTCACCGGCCAAAACAGCATCCAAGAGACGTAAGATAACGTGTCAACCACTGGACCACACTTCCGTTACGACCACCACAATCGTCCCTTTGGCTGCTCCCGCACCCTCGCCGACAAAGCGGTCTGTGCCTACTCCTGTGACTACTTCAACTGTGGAAACACGTGGAGCTGCAGCTAAATCTTCCCGCCCTCGCCGCTTGTCCCTGACCCTGAAAGGTCCGGCTCCTCCATCAGAACCTGCCAAGGCCACTTCCAGCACAGCCTCCCGGGCTGCTTCACGTCGCGCTTCCACTGGTCCGCCGTCGGGGCGTAGTGGGCGTGATGGCCTTCGTCGGCGGAGCGCCACGCCGGTTCGACCTCCGACTCCAGTCATAACAGCTGCCAGTAGACGAAGCAAGCGCCCCGCACCAGGATTTGTCACTAGCAATCAAGATGACGGTCCAGCAGTAAGTGTTGGCAGGCGTAAGAATGCTCCCAGGAAGCGGGGCAACGCTTCCGCTGCCAACGCCAAAAAGGCGGCCGAGGGGGCTGCGAGTGCAAAGGAAAAAGAAGAAGCGGCCAAGGCCGAGGAAGAAGCAGCAGGTGAATATATTGACCCTGATGAACCCAGGTATTGTGTGTGTGGGGATGTGAGCTTTGGGACCATGATTTGCTGTGAGAATACAGAAGTAAGTATATTCATCCCGTGGGAGATGTTCGAGCTGCTTTCCACTTCCTGCCCGGAAGAGCAACGCTGATGTGAGCTTTGAAATAACAGTGCGAGCGTGAATGGTTCCATCTGGAATGTGTCGGGCTGCAGGAGCCTCCCCCAAGAAGGACGAAGTGGTATTGCCCTGACTGCAAAGCGAAATTGAAGAAGTGATGATAGGCAGGGTTCCCTTGCAGGATATTCATGGGATGGTCACTCAACCATGTTCTTCGCTACACGAATCTCTCCTCGCTCGTGTGGGGCGTGACCGTCATGAGGTCATGACGTGATCACTGACAGCACGCCGTACTATTTAATTCTTTTCTCCTGGCAACACATTCACACTGTGTTATGGGCTGCAACGTGCACTGTCACCTGACATGCACAACCTTGCGATGAACGAGGAAAACATAACTCGTGCCATCTAACCAACGCGCGTGAGCACGCGACACACCAAACCCTTAAGAGCATTCATAAACCAATGCTTTGATGCCTGCCTGATGAAGCAAACTTTTGTATCGGTGATTCATCCCCGAGGTTCAACATTCCAACTACTGGCGGTTTCACGTTGTGATACAGTTCAGCCATACGCAATCAAACGGGACCGAACCCCTGGCCCCAGGTACTAGATAAAGCATTACAGTATGTACTATGATATGGCGCGCACGGGCCGGGACCTGCATAAAGCAATCAAGCTTGCGGCTCACTTGTGCTTCTTCCGGGGTTTCCACCGGGATCATCCGGGGAGCGGGGCTCTCGGCTTACTCGTCTCGATTGTCCTTGATCTTCTTCACATACCTTAGGTATGGCATTCTAGGTCAAATAATGATACGGCGTGTCGGTAGTATTCTATTGCAGCAGTGATATGATTGACCTTTTCCCTTCTTCAACACCATCTGAAAACTCCCCTTTGTTCAACCACTTGTGGTGGTCATTTCATCAGGTACCTCCCAGGACTAGTACAGTACTCAAGTAAGGTAGGTACCTAGTTCTATTATAGGCGAAAGAAACGCAATTTAACTCTAGCGGTCTGCTGTCTAACGGCTTCCGGTTAGCGGTCGATCATTGCGCTTGTAACCTCGTCCTCCAATCTTGCCCTGTCTTGTCCCGCCCTTTTCTCTTTTCTTTCTCCTTTTCCTACCGTCAATGATTGTGACGTCTCCGTGAAGCCTTTCAGCTCTCGCTGTCGGTGGTGCCTGCAAAGAAGAGCAGTGAGGTGCAGGAGAGTGCAAGGGAAGGAAGGGGAGAAATACACAGCAGCATCTACGCCGTACCACGGTCGCACAAATACTCGGTCGCATTGCTAAGGGGGTGGTGCGGGTCTAATAACAACAACAGCATACACTCACTACAACGTCGACATTTCTACACCATTTCTACGGCACCAGCTTTTTCTAGAACACAGAGTCTCTCGTAGAATGCAAGTTTTGAAAACAGTAAGAGCATTTCTGGTCCCGACTGTTGGCGACGTCACTTCAATACTGACCTGCCCGTACAGGCTTTTCGACAAATCTAATTCTGTCAGTCCCTTGACTGACATCCACTCATTCAGTCGCACGAACCAAACGCTGTCGGAGCTGATCTTCGATCGCAAAGAGCGAAAACGTCCGCACAAAGACGTCGTCCCATCATTCTTTCTTAAAACACAGATCTTCAGTCTTCACGAAGCGCTTCTCTTTTGGCTCAGGCCTTCGCAATAATACAGATTGGCGGATTCATCGACGGGTAAATGCTGATCCAGGAACTCGTAACCATTCATTACCTACAGCTTAATCAAGAGCATTACACGGATTGCTCGTTCTAATTATCTTATCTCCATTGAGATCATCCCAACCCCCCTCATTGAACCGTCTTCCGGGATTCAATGGAACGTCCCTCTAAGAGGCGGAGGCTGTATCAGCGAGATGAACTACAGAGGGCACGTCGCAGCTTTCTAGACGTTCGAAGCCCAGAGGCCAACACTGCTCTATTGAACGAAGATAAGAGCCACGCCAATAAGATCTCTCTACTGCAAGCGAAGTTGCATGGAGCCTTGAACGATCCCAAGCAACTGGAGGCGTTGGAGGATGAGATTCAAAAGATCCACCCACGGCAAATAATTCCAAATTCGGTCTCTACAGTCACTCAACCAATCAATACAGCAGTTGAATCAGTTATACGAGTTATCATCGACAACCCTTCCGGCACCGCTATTGGTGACGTGCTCGTACCTGCTCAATCCAGTGTCTTTACCTTCGATGGTTACGGGTCTGTCACCTTGCCTCCCAACGCAGGATCACCAACGTCTCCACCCCAACCACCCGCGCGATTCGCGAGTCAATCTGCATACACCACGCCAGGCCCACAGTCGCAGGCGCCGCAATCCACGCAACAGTCTGCACCCACATCTGCGGATCAGTCATCATCGCGTCCTAGTGAGGCGCCGCCAGCAAGTGTTTCCACGTCAACCAATTCTCCTGCAAGCCAGAGTCCAATGACCATCAGCGTACCAGGTTCAAGTTCACAGGTTGTGCTATCGTCGCCTCCCACTACGCCGGTACCTTTGAGTCCTTCTACTTCACTGTCATCTACCAGTGCTACCAATACCGGATCAACAACCTCCTATTTCTCACTATCTTCAAGTGCATCAGCATCAACTTCGTCCCAAACATCGGATATACCTAACCCTAATCAGACTCCGACAAATCCCCCTGTCCCAGCACCCACGAGTGGCAACTTTAGTATGACTTGTAAGTCTTTATATCTTATATAAATCTGGACTTGAGTTGACGAGTATTTCCAGCCTTTACATCCTCACAGACAAGCACTGGATCACGGGGTCCAACTAGTCTTACCTTCGCAACGCCTATTTCGAACTCCACTCTAATCACGTCGACGAGAACCTCTTCTTCGTCGAGTAGTGGAACTGGGACAATCTCAAGCACCAGTTCTCAGGCGACCTCCACCATGACCGACTCCTCATCTACCATGATTATCTCGTCTACCTCTTCTACCTCTTCTACCTCTTCACAATCTTCACAATCTTCACAATCTTCACAATCTTCTACCCTATCATCTTCAAGTTCCGCCAGTACTACTTCCGGCACAGGGGTCATACCCGGCGGCATAGGAGGTGGTAGCGGTAGTAGCTCTACCGGCACGGCTCCTTCATCGACAGCAAGCCCAGGAACCGGATCGGGCGGAAGTAGTGCCCCATCCACCCCGACTGTTGTTGGTGGTGTCGTAGGGGGAGTCGCCGGGTTAACCATCATCCTACTGCTACTTCTAATACTCTTCCGCTGGCGGCGTAGGAAGGTGGCAGGTAGGAGAAACATCTCACCACCAATGATGCAGACAATTCCACCCACTAGCGGTGCTCCGAGCGGGACGGTGACCGAACGATCAAGCAATGTTCCCTTCGCCGCAGCTGGTTTCTTCAAGCGTATGAGACCTCGTTCCAGTGCCACAGCAGCAACCACCGAAACCGCGCCCAGCGAGCGTGGCTTCCAAAACTTTGGGGGCAGGAAAATCGAATCAGTACTGGAGAGTGGTGGTGATGGTTTCGGCAATCCTGGTCCTTCCAGCAGTGCTGCTCCAAGTCCTCGTCCCGTTCGTGGCTTTAGTGGTGCGCCCGCTGCTGGTCTTGCTCCCAGCTTTCGTCCTGCTAGTCCACAGACTCCCCTTTCTGAGACGTCCTTCTATCGCGACTCTCAAGGCTTTTACGGTGGCGCACCTGAGCCAGAATCCAGTTCCAATCCTTCGTCAATGTACGGCAGACCTGATTCCCCTCCACCTAGATCGCCCGACCGTCCTGGTCCAGCAATTGCGAGCAGTTCTCCACTAGCCCGCGTGGGAAGCCAAGCCCAGAGAGATCAGGAAGTTGCATTCATGAGACCAGGTCCAGCCCGCACTCCTGTAACAAACCAGGCTGGCTTCTCGTCTTTACGCCCACCTACTGGAAGGGGTACCCCAACCCCTCGCCCGTTGCCTCCAGTCGGGTCCGGTCCAACTCCTAGGGATGGTGTCGGCCGAAGTCACCCTAGCTTTGATGGTTCGCGAGGCTCTCGGTTCACGGAAGAGATTGTACCACCTTGAGCTCTAGAATCATAACTCATCCAACTGTATCGACAAGACCGGCGTACATCGCGTACCGCCTTGCCCTTCCGCGAGGGCGTTGCAACTACAGGACTCTACTTCAATGTTAATATTTCACCATACTCGTGCTTTTGGGTCTGCTCTTTTTGAGTAGCCATCCACCTACGGCATTTTACCCGAAGCATCGATTTCTTCCATTTCTGTCGTCCAGCCACGGGCGACACATGTACCATATTCGAGCCCAACCAATCGCGAAAGGGCCCAGTCCATAGTTTGTCCGCACGCGTCCGATACCTAATGCCCACCAAACGTCAAACGTGTAAAATGTCAGCAAGCCAGTTGTGCGTCGTCTACCAATCCAGCGAATTCGATACCACTTTTCTTCTATCTTTCTTCGAACAATCCAACGCTACGTCTTTTGCGAGGGCACCCTATTACCAGTTTCGTTCGATCGATTCGACTTTCGAGCATTTCATTAGCGCTTCTGCGAGGCAATTCAGCGAGCGAGTCTTGGCTTTGAGAGAGGGGAGGTTGGCTTAGGAGCAGGCTAGTCTTGTAATACCAAGCCTATGATGGTTTTCTTTATGTCGTGAGTTGGGATTCAGGGAGGGGGGTAGTGTAAATGGGGGAGGCTTTCAAGTCGTGGATCGAATGCTAGAGCAGACCTGTGAAAGATGGATGTTTGTAACTTGGTCCATCCCAAACGCTTAAGTGTTTCAATCCTCTTCTATTTAGTCGTGCGTATCTTGCAAAGAGTGAGGCAAGTTCAGTTGTGGGATCGATGCGAGAGCAGACCTATGGAAGATAGATGTTTTGTCTCCAACTCCACACAAACGTTCAACCGCCCAACCTTCCCTTCCTAGCTCTAAAATCCTCCTACAAGGAGAAGCGCTGAACACAATGTCTGCCTATCTAACAACATCATCCAGGCATCAAGACAAGCTCCCGAACTCAGTTCCACGCAATCCATCCGTCCAGCGCAACCGCCCAACTGCCACTTTGGAGCGAATCACATCTGAGAAACGCTTCCAAGAGCCCGTACTTTGCTCCACATGTCCTTCCCAGCTAAAGCTTATTCGTTTTCGTTTTTGTTACTCGGTTGTCTCAAACCCACCCCGTCTCATAAGATCTATCGTTTTTGTTAGTTAAGAAAGCCTGTACGACACTCACTTCCTTATCCACCCCATCAAGGCCGCTTCCTCCCCTTTATACCTCATATCTCACCTCTCAACCTCTCCAACCCAACCCATCCCGCCCTTTCTATCCTCCAAACCCTCTTTCTCCTCCACATCCACTCTCACATGTGCCGTTTCGTCTGTCTTTGCAGGAAGCACGAGTCGCCTAGAGAAAGGTACGGGCGGTCTTGTGGATGGATGGTGGGGGAGAGAACTTGGAAGTAGAGACGAGGTCTTTTTCGCTTGTGTGCGTGGGTTGGCTGGTTGGAGATGTGGGTACAAGGTAGGCAGGCTCTTTTGGGTGGAGAGACAGGCGGGGAAGGGGAGAAAAGAGCGTGGTGCTGCGGATGAAAAGGTTCTACGCCAGAGGTTTGGCCAGCACGTGTGCGTGGTTTCCATATAGCTGCGATCTCTGACCTACGACTTCCGGTGTTGGGAGTGCTCTGCTCTGACGAAGGCGTTGCGTGGGAAGGGAAAGGGGTTGCTGATGGGAGAGGGGTTCGTAGATTGGCTCATCGGAGTTTTTGTTGATTGGTTTCCCTCTGGTCTTCTTTTTCAATCCAGCGCCCCAGAAGAGGTCGAAACCCCATCATTTTGTCTCTGCGAGGAAGTGCGGTTTTGGTTAGGCAGAATGGCATCGTGTGCTTTCTACATCCCACTTGTTATCAGATTGCTCCTGAATTGAGTTGGGAATTTCTCCTGGAAACCCTACTTAGGTGGCTTGGTTCCACTATCTACCGCTCATGCACCGCTCCCTTTGAACGAACCATCCTGCAAAATGGCATTGAAAACTTATTCCTCGATTACCATCCTTTCTGCAATGGACATGATAGAGCTAATTTCCTCTCTTGCATTCCACCATCGTTCCTCAAGACGTTGATTCTCGGTTCCCGATTCTCAGGGGCAGGATATGAAAGAAGAGGTTGGGTGTTTCGCCCTTTTTCATATAAGATGCCAGAGTGGGTAGATTTCTGTTTCGGGGTTCCATGTGGATAGAGGGGATGGCCGATTTATGAGAACACTGATTAGTTTGGCGATGTTGAGAGCCGGTGGATTCGGTTCGTAGGAGAGTCAAAGTCCTCTTAGTATCTAAATACTTAACCGATCTCTGCACGCTGGTAACATGATAACTTCAGCAAAGGGATTCCTAGACGCTCTTGACCGGCGTTCGATGGAAAAGATTTGAAGTCGGGCGTGTAGTAGAGATATGAGAGATAGCATGGCCTTATTCCCGCTATAGCAACTGATTAAGAAAGGGGATGGGGACTACCTAATCTCTCAAGGTTTCCAAGTTTGACCTGGATCAGAGAAATTAGAAGCTGGACACGGAGGTCGAGATTATAATGCCTTGTTTTCGAGGTTGAAGGAAATGCGAGGGGAGGCGAGTGGCCTGGTAGAGAAGGCGTTGCAATAACAGCCGTTTTTGATGGGGTTTCTGGCCAGTGGATGATCAGTTGCTAAGGGAGTCCATACAAATGTCCAGCTTGGGGGCTTGTTTTTGATATTGGCCCGCATGATTCGCCGTGGTCTGGTTCCTGATCATTCATGGGAGCTTTTTCTGATAGAATGGATATCATGTCGGTGCGGCCTTGATTGTGTCCATTCGGTATCATCTGCTGATGCTCTATTGACTCTGGGGAGTTGGATCCGAGAGACGCAATGCTCAAAACTAGGGTTCTGAAAAGCTGTTGCAATATTCTAGTACGTTATTATTTTGGTACTGTGGAATGTGCAGATGGGCAAAATGCTTCCATGCACCCACTGGTGATGCATACGCTTCAAATCTCGGATTGACCAGCACAGAGGCTTTGACTAGCTTGGCTACAGCTTGAGAGTTCTATGCATAAAGTGTTAGGATGGGCAGGTGATCTGTTAGAACATTCAGGATTTCTTAAGACAAACAATGAATTCTCAACTCCTGCATGATACACAATATCTTTTCATCTGAAGCAGAATGTTATGAAACTTCAATACACAAGCACTGAAGGTTTGTCTCAAACAAGAAACACACAACGGTACAGCTTCTAGAATCATAACATGATACTTACAGTTCCAGAGATGTCTGGCTCGTCATCTATGTCATCCGCCAGATCATCCTCCGAATCATCATCTGCAGCCGATGTTCAGCCAGATACCCCAGCCATGGAAATATCTGACAGCTCAGATATCTCAAGTGATGATGAATCTTCTAGTTCGGTGGAGATCATTGTCGATGAACCTCAGTGCACTTCTATGAAGACAAAGACGCGTCGAGGTGAGTCGTTCGAGCTTGGTTTCAAACATGTTCTATGCAGGTCGGCTACCGGTCTTGGATCAATGCACTTTGATGGCTCGTTCTCTTAGCGTGCTGGAGATATTGATATCTTTCTCGTTTCCCCCTCCTTTTCGTTGCTGTAGGATCAAACCTACATTCTTCTAGTTTCCCCTTTCTCCACACCACGCGCTGGACGAGCTCATACTTCCTCTATCTCATTCCACTTTTTATCTTCCCAAATAATATCCTAATAGAGAGATTAGCATTCGCGGAGCCTTCAACTAGCAAAGCTATAATGCCGCTCGACACTTGGGAAGCTGATCGTCGGTTTCACATGAGCCTTTTGGCAACAGAAGGCGGTACCGATCACGACCGAGCTCACAATGTGCACATGGAAGAGATTAGGACCACGCCACTGTTCTCAGGAGATGTTCTGGCGGGCGTTATCAACTCTCCTGCTCCAGCCGTGAGGGGCGGTATACTTCCACAGTATGGCTTGCTCGCACAACGTCTTTGTACCTACGGAGATTCGGGACCCGATACCCACAGTGACGCATTAATCGAAAAACAACCGAATGCTGAGCCGGATGATACCCGACTGTTTATCAATGTCAACACTCCATGGTCGGCATTCATCTGTGGCTCGCAAGGAAGTGGCAAGAGCCATACCCTGTCATGTATGCTCGAGAGCGCCCTAATTCCTTCCAGACTTGGAAAACTCCCCCGGCCACTTGCTGGTATAGTGTTCCATTATGACAAGTTCTCGGGCTTTGCAAGTAGTCAAATCTGCGAAGCGGCCTATCTCTGCTCATCTGGAATACGTGTGAGGGTGATGGTTTCAATTAGCAATTACTCTCGTATGGAGAAGCTTTATGAGAGTTTGCTAGGTACTGACAAGAAATTACAGCTAGAGGTCGTGCCGCTCTTGCTGGAAGAGTCTCAACTCAACGTTGAGCGTATGATGAAGCTGATGGCAGTCAACGAGAAAGAAGGGTCAAAGCCTTTGTACATGGAGGTGGGTTACTGATCCCGGAGAAACAGGTATTTCAAAACTAGTATCGCTAACGAATGCGTAGGTTGTAAATAAACATTTGCGCCAGATCGCCTTGGAGAGAAAAAACAAACCAGGTTTGGATTATGCTGCATTTAGAGAGAGACTTAATTATGAAGATTTCAACGAAGCTCAGTCTACACTGTTGGAAACACGACTTCAGCTGCTTGAGAGCTTCATGAATGTTCCTAGTAACCCCAGGGCTGCTTCAGTGTTGGGAAAAGTCAATTCAAAAATTGGAAGGGAAGCTAAGATGGCGGAGTTGAGGAAAATACAGGAAGCTTACGAACGGAACAAAGCCGACCTTTCAAAGAAAAAGGATATCTGGTCTTTCGAGGCCGGGACGTTGACGATTGTTGATCTGAGTTGCCCCTTCGTAGACGAAAGCGCGGCATGTGCTATGTTCGATATATGCCTTGCGCTCTTCTTGGAGGAACGGGGGGGTGTTGGCCGTATCATAGCCTTGGACGAGGCCCATAAGGTATGAACCAGGTGTGGCATGCTCATATCGCCAATTACACCGATTTCGCGTTGAGATGCTGATCTCTAGTAGTTTATGTCGGAAAGCCGTGCAGCCAGTACTTTCACGGAGAGCTTGCTTACTATCATTCGTCAACAACGGCATTTAGCAACCCGTGTCATCATTGCAACCCAAGAACCTACTATCTCACCAAAGCTACTAGATCTCAGTTCGATGACGATAGTACACCGTTTCACATCTCCGAGCTGGCTTCAAGCTCTGAAGACCCACCTCGCAGGCATCTCGAACAACGATGAATCATCACAGCGAGACGTGTCTGAGATCTTCAAGGAGATTGTAAATCTTGAAGCTGGTCAGGCTTTGCTATTTTCGCCGTCAGCGATATTGGATACGGTGAATGACCAAGAAGGAGAAGGTTACATCAACCTACGGCCGAAGAAATTGGGACTTCGATATGTGAAATTGAGGGTGCGAAAGAGGTTGACCGCGGATGGAGGAAGAAGTATTCTCGCTACATGAAGTATTGTAAGATGCATTCAGCGGTTTTCGAGTGATGGTTTGTTGTCTGAGAAGGCGGGATTGATCTTCGGTCGAAGTTTTTATAGAAGGATAAGGCTGGGGTCTCCATTAATATTTGATACAGATGAGTGTACCTCTTTGTTGGACTGATTTGAGATGTCATGAATGCTTGAGCCAATGACTAGCGACATTGTCGACGTTGTAACTTGTAAAGCGGTAAGATCGTCAACTCGTCAAGCCCTCCGGCTAGTGAAGTTCGCAGTTCGCCAGATACAGACAGATAGACACTCCTTCAAAGCCTTAATGAAGTACGATTTTCCCGAGAGTGATAGTTCGATGTCCAGGAATTCCAAGTATATACTTTGGTATGTCGTAAATTGCAATGCAACTGCCATACGATTACGTAACAGACCAAATTTGGCTTTTCTCTTCCCAGTGCTCTCCACGACTTAGCAATCCTTACCCATAATTAGAGTCCCTTATTAGTTTTCCTCTCAACCGGGGAGACTCCAGCGCTTGACATCATAGTGGCTGCTGCTCCGTGAACGGAGGAGTCTAGACCGTGTGTTAGAATGTGTTCACCACAATTGCCTTCCATCACCATGTTATTCATTTACTGTGGTTCCTGCAATCCTTCTCCTAATATCTGTCACCTATTTTATACCGCTCTCATTCATGTAGAATCATACAATCTTTCATTTCATACAAATCTCACAGTCTGAATCTTCTCTTATCATGCCTACCACGAAGAGATTCGGCAATCCTGGCGAGGCCAACAAAGCAATTGGCGGAGTGCCCACAATGCACTACTTCGACTTTGCCTCTCGCGGCCGCGGTCAGGTAGTACGTCTCATGTGGGAAGATGCCGGCATCGCGTACGAAGACATACGCTATAGCTTTGAAGAATACCCAGAGTATAAGAAAGGCAGGATCCAGCAAATGAATCCCAACGCGACGATTCCAGTCATCGAGCTGAACGGTAGGATCTTGACTCAGAGCTATGCGATCTTGAGGCACTTTGCGCGGCAGCTGGGAAAATATGATGGTCAGACGGAGGACGAGAAGTACTGGGCGGATGCCATGTGTGACATTGCCATTGATTGTAAGTACCTGTCTGCGGTCTAGAGGTTGGTTACACTTGCTTATAGTGCCTTAGGGCGCACCCTGTTTATCCAAGCGTTCTTCAGCCCCAATAAGGATGAAACCTACCCCAAGCACCAAAAGACCGATCGAGCCAATTTCCTAAATGCCTTGGAAAGCCATCTCCAATCCAACAATCTTTCCACCCAAGGTCCTTTCGTAATTGGCAAGGAGATCACATATGCGGATATGGTCATCTACCAAATCTGCCACGACGAGAACTTGGTACAGGATGGAAGGAAAGGGCTAAAAGAATATCCGCGACTAACGCAATTGGTCGATGCGGTCGAGTCTAGGCCCAATGTGAAGGCTTTCTTGCAGAGCGAGCGCTACCTTGGGTAGGAGGTTGAGTGTACAGGAAGGTCGGGTTCAGGTACGGGAGTTTAGACCTTAGGGAAGCTGTAAATAACTTCATGAGTGTATATAAACAAGGGTCTTGATTTGAAAGTCCACATTCGGTTTGCTCTCCAGCTAAATCTCTACTGATAGATGTTGCAGTTGAAACCCGCTTTTCGTTCACATCATCTCCATCATGAAGATCGTAAGCTGCATCTAATCCGAGTACGGAGCCTTGAACTATCCTAGATTCTGTGACTTTTGATCCAAAAGATACACCATCTTTGGTTATGGCTTTTGGAAAGGAAATATGATTATACAGTTGGCGCTAGCCGACACAATGACTGGTATCAAATGGAGAGTATTCATCTGAAGGTAACCCACGGAGGTAGAGGACGTCACACTACTGCTCTGACAGATGTCTTTAAGCATGCGGCGGGATGGTAGGATAAAGGTCGAATATGGATTCTGCAATGACTATGTGAGAGCAGCCTTACGGAGGTGGATAGCGATTGCGGCCAACGCGGAACGGGATCCGCTATCAAAGAGGAAACTTACTTTTCACTGACACCAAGTTTGGACGGACACTTCCCATCAGCTACCTTACGCAATGTCTTTTCCGTATAGCTACATTAGCTGCCCATGCACTGATGTTTCTATACCCATCGGCGCAGGGAACACGCCGCGGAACGACGATGACGAGGAGCAAGAGCGGACCTTTGATCCCAGATCGCCGCGGGCAAACTATTCGCTCTACCCCCTAGAGCACCTCATGTACTGTGAGGACTGCCAGCAGATACGATGCCCAAGGTGTACAATCGAAGAGATCGTCTGCTGGTATTGCCCCACCTGTCTGTTCGAAATGCCGAGCAGCATGTTGAGGAGCGACGGCTATAGGTAGGTAAGACTATACCACTTTCCTTTGTAACTGACTCACTTTTACCCCAACCTCCAGCTAACGACATTTCTGTAGATGTAGCAGAAACTGCTTCAATTGCCCAATATGCACTGCTCCCATGACGGTGAACACATTCGATCCGGAAGGTAGCGCCATCAACGGACCTTGGATCCTGGCATGCGGATATTGCAATTGGACTACTCTAGACATTGGCATAAAATTCGATAAGCCTAGTAATCTCGCAGTTCAGCTATCCAAGCTCAACAACGGTGGAACACCAAGACTTGTTCCCTCCATCTCTAAAACCTCTTTCGAAGAATCAGAACCTGTCCCCGACCCTCTTTCAGACAACGACCCCGATGCAAAGTTCCAATCCCTCAAATCCTTTTTATCCTCTCAGCTTTCTATCTCACCTTCATCCTCAAATCCCCTTTTGACACCTTCAGGCGAATACAACTACAGCTCTCCCAGCAGTCTCGCCCGCATTATGAGCCTCTACACTGGCCTCGGTTCATATGGAAAGAAATCTACCTCCAAAACAACCCCCATGCGCGAAAGCGCCTCCCATTCCGAGGGCCTACACATCGTCGACCCGGCCTCCCACGCCGGTGCCATCCAGAAACTCCGTACAGAAGGTTGGGCCGGTACCGCTAGCATCGCCCAACGCGCAGAACAGCGCCACCCTCCACACTTCATCAACGACGTCCGCCCCGTCGCTCAGATCCTCCGAACAAAACGCAGTAAACGCTGTCGTACCTGCCGCCACATCCTCGTCAAACCAGAACCCAAAGTCACCAGCACACGCTTCCGCATCCGACTCGTAGCACTGAACTACATCCCTACAATCTCGCTAAAACCATTGCAGTCATCGGGGCAACCGGTTATAGATCTCAATGCCCTCCCTATCCTCCGCGCAAGCCAATTCCTCCTCACGCTCCAAAACCCCATGTTTGACGCTGTGAAAATCACCCTCGCTACGCCCTCGCACACCCCCGGGAGATACAGCCACAAAGTCACCATCCTCTGCCCCCAGTTCGACATCGGCGCCAACACGGACGCATGGGACGAGGCACTCGGCGGTGGGGGAGCTGGAAAACGCGCTAGCAGGATGCTTACTAGCGTGTCCAAGACTACGGATCCTGCAGCCAGCAGTGGCGAAGGCAAAGTGGCAGAAGCAGGGAAAGTGTGGGACAAAGGACGGAATTGGACGACGGTGGTGGTAGAGGTGGTGTGTGCGGGTGTTGGGCAGGAGGCGGAGGTGGTGGAGGATGAGGATGTCTTGGAGATTCCGGTGTTTGTTAGGATGGAATGGGAGGGGGAGGCGGCGGAGGGGGAAGGGGAGAAGGGAGGGAGGGAGAAGAAGGAGTTGGCGTATTGGGCTGTGGTTGGGGTGGGGAGGGTGGGGAAGTCGACGGCCAAGGCTACGGGGGACGAAGCCGTAGACTAGAACACTCAGGATACCCATCTGCTGTGCGGAATTTTTGCAAGTTGCAGCTCCGTATCAGTTTTTCCCGTAGCTACCCCTGCCACCCTCTCGTCGCATATCGTATCTCCACCTCATCAATACTCTTGCCCTCCCCAATCTAATACTCCACCGGCCCCCCCATTGGGAACTCAAACCCCACCCCCTTGCCCGTCAATCTCCGATACACCTCCGCATAGGTATCCAGCCGATAATCGACACCGCCCCTCTCCTTCTCATCCAACACAACCTTCAACACCTTGCTACCGTCCTCCCTAGTCCTCGTCCGCTTTCCCACAATCTCTACCGGGTAGACGACGTCGTTCAAGATGGCGTCGTGCACGGCAGTCAAGGTGCGCGAGTGCGGGCGTTTTTGCGTTTGAGAAGTGCGCGAGCGGTTGGAACGTTTGGGGCGCGGGAGGATGCGGCGAGAGGCGAGGATCAGGACGTGGCGGTCGGAGAATTTCTTTTCGAGTTCGCGGGTTAGGCTGGTGGCGTGGGGTGTTAGTTTGGGGAACGCTTTGAAGAAGGGTGGAGGAGGTACCGTTGTTGGACCTTGTGGAAGCCGGGGAGGAGAGGGACGGGGACGAAGATGACGATGGCTTTTTTGCCGTGGCCGACCTCGAGCTGTGGGGTGGAAGAAAATTGGATTAGCTTCGTAGGTATTTCAAGAACTCAGGAAACGGGTGGTTGGTTTTTGGGATGATCGGGCCTGACGAGCTAGCTGGTTGTGTAGATACAATCATTGGGTATATGACAAAGACGTGCATGAATTCGATGACAATGTTTCGGCGATATTCCCAGCATTTGGAGCAGCGACAAACCTCGCGAGCAGACACAAACTGCAATGGCCGCAGCGCCGTCTTCATGTCCGGGATATTTGACTCCAGGTCATAGAGAGCGTTGGCAATGCTGGTCTCCAGCTCGGACGGATGTTGCCTCGATGGGCTTGTCGCCGCAATCTTGTTGAGGGCAGCCGCCATGATTGCGGTTGAGGGTTGGAGTCGGTCGTGATGATGGGTGGTTTCGAATGTCGTATGGTTCTGACCCTGGTGTGGAATTCGTAAATGTGGGAGCGGCTCGCTTAGTCCTTAGGAGCCCTTAGCGCCAACTGTGAACTTTGGAGGATCACCAATCCATTATTCGAGTCAACCTGGAAGGTACCTAAATCCCGTGTTCAGACGATGTTCAAAGCATATGTGATGAGGCTCGATAACCTCGGTCTCATACTTCGCTTGGATAACTCTATGTATTGATATAGCATATTCTCTACTGTTGGACGATAAAACTTCTCCTCGAAGATGCTCCAATTTGACAAGGGTTCATGGAGCTCAGACTTAGTATACACATCCGGAGGCGTAACATGACACCTATGGCCTATATTTCCCATCTACTATCTAATCTAGACATAGGCCCAAGAAACGCGTAGATACAAATCCTGCTTATTTGCTCCAAAAAGAGTGGAAATATCAGCTGTCCGCTACACAGACTTCTAGAGTCATCTCGAATGGTGTTCGCGGTCAAGAAGTTCTTATAACGGCAACCCAAGATGATCTCTTCAAGGTAATCTTGTTCGACATCATCTCGAGTCATCTTAAGCCTCAAAAAGTACAGAAGCGGAAGTAAAGAAGTTGTATGGAGACAGTGATCGCCCTTGCAATCCAACAAGGTCGGGGTCTTATTGCAGTCTCAATAAGCGCTGTAGATGCCATAATCGGAGAAGGGACATCATGGATTCGCCGATGACTGGTTTAGGAGTTGACTACATACCTCATCTAGGAAAACCCACAGATCTGCAGAATTATAATTCATTTGGCCAAGAAGTAGAGATGTCGCTCGAATTCTCATGAAAGGTTTAGGAAGTTTTATCGTTCTCATTTGTCTTCCTTCATTCGACTGGAGCTCGGATGAATTCTTCATGCATCCGTGCAACTTCTGGGACAATAAGAGATTCGATTTCCAATTCTGGCTCCTCGGCCGAAGTGTCGTCTTTCGGTTCCCCCGCCTGACTCAAAGAGGCTAAAGTAGGCCTTTGCAAGCCACCAGAGGCAGCGGACATACTCTTGATTCGCCTGTGCATTGGCACTCTGATCCAATATTCAGGAACGTTGGGAGCTATGAATACTACTTCCCACTTCCTGGTTGAAAGCAGGTTACCAATAACCAGGTGGTGTGAATATCGATCTATTGCCATCTGGGCTTTCCTGATCAAGATCGAAGGGTCAGTCTCGAGCTTGAAGCTGACTATCATAGCCTGCGGTGCCCAGCCATCGACTAGACTTTTCAAAAACTTCGGGACAGGATCCAAGTCGATCACGAGCTTCTTACTTGGTGCGTGGGTAGCTTCTCTATGCTCCCAGTTTTCTTCATCGGTTTTATCCTGGTGAGCAGTCTCCGATGACTGTATCTTATGCTCAGCAAGCCTATCTTTAGGGACGAAGAAGTCTGACACTGCAGCAGCGAGATAGAGTAGCGCCGTTCGTCCTAGGGGATTCATCGAGATAGCTATCTCCTTGAGTTCCCACAGATACTCTGTGACTGTCGTAAAAGATAGTAACAACAACGTGTTGTTCTTCTTTGCTCTCTGGTACCTTTTCAAAACATCCAACATTTTCTCCTCGTATTCCTTATTCGCTACCACCTCCCCATTCGCACCCTCAGTCATGAAATCAAGGAAACAATTTCTCGAATGACTGTAATGGCGTGAATAGGGCAGGAGAGAGAATTGGCGATGGAGGAAGATGACAGCATAACCAGCTTCAAGAAAGTACTCTGCCGATGTTGCTCCACGAGTACCAGCGGAAAAGTTGTCGATAAAACGCACAGTCTGGTTCTCCAGAGGGACAGTGGTCCCGCCTGATGTGACCAGCACTACGCGACGACGGAATGAAAGGTGTTCCTCAATAAAGGCCTTGGCAATGGTAGTGTGTGAATGCAGGGTCTTTGGCGGGGGGTTGCTGGTGAAGTAGTCATTGTTGGTGTGGGCGGGAACTGATCGATCTGCTGGAGACATGATCAACGATTTAATATAATATTGTAGGTAAGGTAAGGAACTTATGCTTTATCATTGCTTTCGTATTTCCCATTGGACAAGATGAGATAATACGTGTACTTAACCTTAACGTGGTACCAGTGACTCTTGGCGGGGGAACAGCGGGGTGTAATACGGTATGTACTCCGTAGTACAGTACAGTACGGAATAGTACCTCCGTAAAGCACCCTCGACCTTCCCTCAAGTAGACTAAGATGGATCTTTAGCGGACGTGACTAATCATCGTGGGACTCAATTGATAGGGTGCGAACGTGTTTAAAACATGTTTTTTGACTACCTTCTTTAGGCTAGCTCAAAGCGTGTTTTATACATGTTTTTTGAAGGAGGTTTTAAACACAGGGGTGGTATATATTTATAGTAGCAAAT
>JAABUS010001048.1_pt1 | contig 64017 bp, 48 predicted proteins | sample 5560161 | NCBI WGS metagenome assembly JAABUS01 (sample SAMN10711885, study PRJNA513376) | rock metagenome | isolation source: Antarctica rocks | place: Antarctica: Victoria Land, Trio Nunatak nord | collected 2016-01-04
CCTAACCCTAACCCTAACCCTAACCCTAACCCTAACCCTAACCCTAACCCTAACCCTAACCCTAACCCTAACCCTAACCCTAACCCTAACCCTAAGTTAATAGTTTGAGAAAGTTATTCAATTTATTTGTAGATCTAAATTGTTCGATATTTGTATTTAAGTTCTAGTTAATTTAACTTATAGAATATAAATAGACTATATATACGAAAAATATAAAAAAGAGATTAAATCTCGATCTACAATATATATAGAATCGAGTATATAATATTTCTCTCGATTAAATAGACTAGATATCTAGATTATTTATCTCTTTTATATAAGTTTAAATTCTATTTCTTAAATTTAATCTCTTAGATTTTATTTTCTAAACTTTATTTCTATAACTTTAATTCTTAAATTCTATTAATTTAATTCTATTATTTAATCTCTATTAATTTAATTCTATTATTTAAATTTTATATCTTAAATTCTATATCTTAAATTTTATATCTTAAATTCTATATCTTAAATTATATATCTTAAATTATATATCTTAAATTATATATCTTAAATTTTTATTATTTAAATTCTATTAATTTAATTCTATTATTTAAACTCTATTATTTAAATCTTATTATTTAAATTTTATTGTTTAAAATCTTTTATTTAAGTTTTATTCTTTATTCTTTATTATTTAATTATTATTATTAAAAAGAATTGTAAAGTTATAGAATAATCTATTTAAACTTATAATAATTGCAATAATTAAAACAATATAATAGATTAATATTTAGAATAATATTAACAAAATTCTACAAGAATATAGTAAATATATTTAATATTAATATAATTTCTTAGCTTTTATATTTTCTAGCTAATATGCTTTGTAATTATAAAACTCTATTACTATATAATTAATTAAAAATTCTAGTTAATACTAGATTAATTAAGAAATTAGCAATAGAATTAATTAAAATTAAGTTAAATTATAGTTAATTTCTTTATTAACTCTCTTAGAAAGTCTATTGTTTAACTTAAAAATTCTTAACTCTTATAACTATTATAAATTTAACAAATTTCTTAAATTTAACTTTGTAGTTAAAGTGTTACTCTTATTAGCTCTCGAGATAATATAAAGAATAACAAACAATCTTAACTTTTACGAACTAGATAAAATAAATAAAGAAGCGCGAATCTAGCAATAAGCGTCTACTTAGTATATTATTATAATTATGTTTAATATTAGGGTTAGAGCTTTAATAGCTAGTATGTAGTTAATTAACAAAAATACTAGCTATGCAAAACTAACTATGTATAAGAAATAAGTATAAGTACTATAGATATCAAGACGTTAGACGTTACTCGTAGTATACTTAAGACTAAAGAGCAAAAACTTAAAGAATAATCGAAGAGCAAAGTCTATTTAATTTAAAATTGTAACATTACTTCTTTCTTCTATTTGCAAATTTCGACAAAATAATATTAAATCTTCTAGTTAACATTTTTAGTTAATTTTAGTTAATCTTAGATATTTGTCGAATACAAGTTTCGATTAATGTCTAATATATATTAGATATCACAATTGAAGTTTCTAATACGCGTCGAACAAGAGAATAAATTTGTTAAATAGAAAGAGATAATCGAAATTTTTAAAACAAAATGTGCAAAAAAAAAAACAATAATATGCAAAGCAAAGAGCGTACATATTGCGAATAATGTTCTAGTTAATTTTTAACTATCTTCGATTAATGTTAAACACATTTGTTAAATACAATTTAATGTTCGAAATTAAACGTTAAGCGATTGTTAAATAGCGAAAATTAAGTTTCGAATAATTTGTTAAACAACGACGAAATCAAAAAGAGAAAAAAAGATAATTAAATTTTAAGAAAACATTAAATATAAAAAAATTAAAAGAGTACAAAAGATTATTAACTTTAATTTTAAGAGAAATTTCAAGTTACGTAACGCGAAAACTAGAAAGTTGATCAAACTTTAAGAGAATTTAAGAAATCGATTAATTACGTAATCTTAGAAGAAATTAGCAACGACAAAAAAAATAACAACGTTAAAAAGTCGAAATTTGTCGAATTTTAACTATGTTTAGACACGTTTGTCTAAATCTATTACATAAAGAAAGAAAATAACATAAAAGTGTCTTAACAATAATTTATACATAATTGTACGTATATTTAGAAATGTTAAGTTAATTCTTATTCGAAAGACATTTAGAAGTAACGTTTATAAAATATCTAACAAAAGCACTATAGAGACAACAACAAGAATTGCGAATACATGTCGAATAACTCTTAACAATAATAATATATTAATAATATATTTTTAAGATTTTTGTTAATTAACGTAGAAGACAAAATAATATATTGAATTTATCTAATTTAAAAAATAATTTAATTTTGATTGCAAATATATAGCGAATAACTTTTAACAATAATAATATATTAACAATACATTTTTGAAGTTAATTGTAAATATAATAATAAGAATTATAAATATATATTGAGCGACGTTTAAACAATAGTAATAGTAGAGCGCAAAAACGTATAGATGCAAATTATTCTACTTATTAGATTCTTAATTAGAAGACGTCTTAAATGTCTAATAAAATCTCGTTGCGTCTAGATATTAATAATAAAAGTTAATAACAAAGTTAAAGCAATTGTTAATTATAAAGTAGTTTAGTTATTTAGATTTATCGTTGTAGTTTATATAACTTGTAAAAAGAATTTAATACTATAGCATTTTGCATCTATAATTAGTAACAATTAGATTTAAATTTACGTTATTGTTATTTTTGCGCATATTATATTGTAATATCTTGATATTTTTAATATAATATTCGAAATTGTTGTTAATATTGTTAACAATATTGACGAACAACAAAAGCTTAATTTGTTAATTTAATAGAAGTTTGCTTTTGTCGAAATACAAAAGCTATAAATAAAATACTAAATAAATCTTTATTAATTTAAGCAATTCTAGTTCGTAGACATAATTGTTAATTGCTTAAATAATCTTATAGAGATTTACATTTTTATACTTTAAAAACTTGCATAATCGAGTTATTTTAATATTTTAAATATTAAGCATAATTTAATTATTAATCTTAAATTCTAAGATTATAGCGTATCTATAATTAGCAAATTTTACTTATTTAACTTAAATTTAAATAAGCTTTTAATAAAAAAAATCTTGCAAAATCTTAATCTTTTTAAAAAGTTTATTAACGTTTTTTATGTTATAACAAGCTTTAAATATAATATTGTTAAGAAAAACTATAAGTAATTTTAAATTTAATTGTAACAAATAGTCTTTAATAGTAAAAAAAAGTAATAACTTAATAGATTCGCTAATATAATTATTTGTAACAAATTTAACAATAACAAGATAATTAACTTAATTATTCTAATTGTATTGTATGTACGCTCAAAGATACTATTTAAAAGCAATATTAATATTTTCGATTTAATTGTTAATTTCTAGATAGAACGCAATTAACAATTTAGATTTAATTTCTAATTTTTTGCAAAAATATTGTTAAAAGTAAGCAATAAATTAGATATCTCTATTGGAAACAATAGTAACTAGAAAGTTCTTAATACGTTAAACAAAATCAATAAAAATCTAAATAACAATCTTAATTTTTAAAGAGTTTATAAGTATAAACTTTTTATTCTTAAATAGTTTATTAATTATTACTAAAATATATTAAAAAAATTTTTCTTTATAATAATATAACAACAAAGAGATAATAAAGTTGCAAAATATATTTTGTTAATAATAATCTAAAATAGACAAAGACTTTAATAGATTATATTTATGTTTATAATATAATTTAACATATTTGTAAATCGAACAATTTTTAATATATATTTTAACGTCTAAGTATAGTATAAATCAATAGTAGTAACACTATATTTTCTTAAAAATAATTGTTCGATCTAAATACTTAATACTTAACAATTTATACTAAAATCTAATTGCTTCAACTCGAAGAATATTATTTGTATTTTAAGATATATATATTTTATCTTAAACAAATAAATACTTAATATTAATTGTTAAATATTCGATTATTATACAATTTTTAAATTCTAACTTAATTGTCTTGCAAAAAATAATTAGAATTTTTTATTTATTAGTTTCTTTAATTTAAATAATCTATTTTATCTTTTTATTATACAAGTATATCTTTAATATTTGTTGAACAAAAACTTTAAAATTAAGTTTTGTCTTAAGTTTCTTCTTTTTTATTAAACTAATTGCGACAACAAGCGAGAACTAGATTATAAAAAAAATTGCAAATATAAACAAATAAATTGTAAACAAAACAAATATATTAAAAGAGAAGACAAAATTAACAATTAAAGACAACAAAACTATAAATTAAAAGATTATAAATACAACAATAGCAAGCAATAAAACTAAAAAAAAAAGATTTAGCAAAGCAAAGTTTATTTTGTTAAAGTAGTGCAAATATTATAAGCAATAAAAACGTAAATAATTTTACATCTTTGTTAGTTATTAACAAGATTTAAATAAATTTCTTGTAAGTTTTTGCAATTCTTTTGTTAGCAATTAATTTAAATTCGATAGAGTTTCGAAGCAAACAAATTAATTTCGCTACTAAATTGTAAATAATATTTAATAATAGCAAGATTAATATAACAACTTTAATTATATTTGATCTTAAATTATATTATTTAAAAATTATTTATTGTTAAAACTAATTGCGAGAATTATTATTATTAAAAAGCAAATCTTGCAATTGTTTAATTAAACTATTTAACTTTGCGTTTAATATATCTAATTAATAAATAATTTTAAAGTTAAATTTAAACAAGAATTCGACTTAATAAACTTAATAACAATTAAGTTGCTTAATAGTTATAAAATACTTTAAATTGCAATAATCGATAATAATCTTAATAAATTATTCGACAAATATATTAATATACTCTAAGTGTTATTTCTTAAAAGCGCAAACAATAGTTAATAGTTTTTTATTATAAATCTTGTAGTTGCATTTTACGAACAATATAATTTTAAATATATAAATTATTAAATAAAGTAATTTATTTAAGTTTATTTATAATAACATAGCGACAATTATAAAGTTAAAAACATCGTTTTCGATTTAAATCTTTAAATTGAAATCGAAATAATATAGAATAAATTAATTAATAAAAACTTTTTTAAGAACTTAAAACGCAAAATCTTTAAAATTGTTAAATTGTTATAAAAAACTAAGATTCTTGTTCTTAAATTTACTAAATACTAACAAAGATTTAACTAAACTTAAATAGTTATAAATAAATTGTTAATAAAAGTTAACAAAGTTTAGAAAAACTTGCATATCATGTACGCAAATAGAAGCTTTTTACTTAAAAAATACATTTAACTTTTTTGAAATTTATTTAAATCTCTTTAATAATAATAATTAAATCTAGATATTTAATTTACTTAATAAAGAAAATATATTTGTTAATATTTAAATAAAAATTTACATTATAAAGTTTAGCGAAAACTTTGTTTATATAATTTTTATATTTTGTCTCAATATTATTATAGATTAAGATATTATTTATATAAATAATACAAAAATTGTCTAAATAAAGACTAAGAATTTTATTAATAAAAGACTAAAACATAATTAGAGCGTTATATAACTTAAAAAACATTACAACGTATTTAAACAAGTTGTAATAAATAATAAAAACTATTTTATATTTATTACTAAGATATATTCGAATTTTGTTAAAGATTGTAATAATATTAAACTTGTTATAGTACTTAGTTTTGCATAATTGTTGCAAAATTTCTTAAATTAACAATAAAGTATTGCAATTCTTAATTATTAAAGTATTAAAATCTCTATAATTTATATAAATGCGCAAATCTTTATTAAGTTTCTTAACTATAAAAGTAAAAACAATATATTATAAGATATTATTGTAAATTTAATTTTTGCTTTTTATATTATTTAAATAAACTCTAATAATTTCTTCTTCTTAATAAAAAATATTATAGATTTTTTTAATTAAAGAAGTTGCTTTTAGAACAAAATTAATAGCATAATTAATGCTTTTATTTAATAATAATTTGTTAATTTTCTATAAATTAAAGAGCTTAATTTAGTGTTTAAACTTCGAATAAATTTGCTTCTTTAATTGCTTTAAACTAAAAAAATCTTGCTTAAACTTCGTATAAAATTTATTGTAATTATCGAAAATTATAATTGCAACATTTATTGTAATATTGTTGTCTATAATGTAAGCTAAATATTTATTATTATTTTTTAATTAATTTAGCATAACAAAATGCTTAAACAATATAACAACTATTTTGTAGTTTTCTTTGTTAACAAACTTTAAAAATATAAAAATATTTATTTAATAAATATTAACTTTATTAAGAGATTTTAAAGACAAATATTCTAATTGCTTGCGTTAATTGTTAAAGATTTTTAACAATTATTAATTTAATAAATAAGATTTTATACAATAGTTAAAGTTAAATTTGAAAAATTATATATTGTCTTTAATTTGTATATTATGCTTTTTAATTCAAAATATATTAAAAATAATTACAAATTGTTCTAGTTTAATTATGAAATATTATAAGATATTAATATATTTGCTAAGATTAATAATAATTTAAACAACATAAATAATATTAGAGATAAATTTGTTATTAATTAAACGCAATTTAATAAAATTTCGAAACAATATAATAGAAAGTTTATAAAGTTTAATAAACTTTTTATTAATAAAAGCTTTATTGAAGACTTTGATATTAATAAGTAACATTATTTTAATATAATGTTTATTAAAGAACAAATAAATTTAATTTGAACAAATCTTAATATAAAAATTTAGTTGCTAATTATTAAATAACTTGCTATTAATAGTATTAGAACTAAGTTTAACTTTAATAAACAAAATTTTATCTTATAAATTAAATATAACTTTAAGCTCTTTTATTATTTTTTGTATAAACATTAATTTTTGTCTTAAATTGTAATTTTTATTAAGAACGTTTAGTTTTTTAACTTGTTAAAGTTATCTAAATTGTTATTTAAAATATTAGAGTAACTCTTTTCTTTAAATATTGTTAATTTAAGATTGTCAATATTATAAGTCTTAAGTTTAATAATTGCTTCTTTTTTAATTTTAGCTAGTTTATTCTTGCAAAAAACATTTGAATAATTAAGATAATATCTTGAACGCAAGTACTTTTAACAAAGATTCTTTTTTTGTAATTTTATTTTTAAATGCTTAAGATTAAAAGATTAACTTTGTTTCGAAAAAAGTCTTTTATTTAATTATATAATTAATTTATTTATTATTATAAACTTCAAATTTATTTATAAGCTTGTGCGTAATATTTCGATTTTTGTTTGTTCGCATAATAGTAAATCTATTATATGTGCTAATCTAAAATAATTAATAATTTTTCTTTTGTTTTATTCTAAAATTTATATTGCGTAATTAAAAAATCAAATTATTAATATTAATAACGTTAATTATATTAACAAATTAATTATACAACTTGTCGCTTAGTCTTAAATTAAATTAATATATTTTTTAATTTTTAAATAACTTAATATTTGTTGCAATTAACGTAAATTAAGTTACGTATTTGTTAAAGATTTCGAAAAACTTTATAACAAAATTAGATAACATAAGTTTAATAAAAATTTTATATTGTTAATTAAGTTTGTCAAATTAAGCGTAGAGATTCGCTATTAATTTAACTAATATATTATAGAGTTAAACGAAATTGTTATTCTAATTTAACAAACAATATTTAATATCTTTAAAGACATTTTTTATATATTTAATTGCAACATATATTAGCTTAACTAGTTTGCTATTAAATATGCAAAAACAAACTTTAAATTTAACAAAAAATATTATTTGCTATTAATTAAATTTCTTTTAATTATTTGAAAAGATAATTAAATCGAGAAATTTAATATTGTTATATATTAATTTCTTAATTTTAAGCAAACTATTTCTATAGACTTTATTAAAATATTCGCAATTTTGTTAATTTAATTTGTAAAAAAATATATTATAATTGTCGCTATTGTTGCTAAGATTTTAATAAAACAATAAGCAATAAAAAGATTTAAATTGCTTATAATAATTAAGTTTCTTAATTAATTTATTTTGTTTCTTAATTAATATATTAGTTGTCTTCTTTTATACTTTGTTTTTAGTTTGTTCTATATTTTGCTTTTTTTGTAGACTTTCGCAAGTAATTTAAACTTTGTTCAAATTTATCTTTAATTGTACAATTTTTTCGTTTTGATCTTTCTTATATTATATTAGATACTATATATAAGAATAAATATTATTAATATACTTAAATTAATATGCGAGATTTTTAATTATATCTTTAATAAAGTTGTTGTTATATAAGAGCTTTGCGAAGTTTTTTTAAGTCTTTTGTTAACAACAATTGTAATTAAAGAAAAACTAATAAAATAAAAATTAATTAATTTTAACTTTACTTTTACGTCTAAACTTCTTAATAAATAAAGATAATATATTAATATTTTTAAAAAGATTATTATTAAGTTTTGTTAACTTAGAATTTTTAAAGACAAATGCGAGTAACGTTTGCAATTATAACTTTAACAATAGTAAAGTTTTAATATTTAATTAATAACAAAATTAATTTCGAAATATAGCACTTTTATAAGATTTGAAGTTAAAAAAAGATACTTAATTCTTTATAACGAAATTGCGACGTATTATAATAATAGATTTGTACAAATATTGTAAGTTTTAATAATTATAAACAATAATAAAGTAATAAGTAAAGATATAAATCTAAGTAGAACGCTTTATTTAAATACGTTTGCTCTACTTAAGTATTATACAATTTATTTTGTTTAATTAAGTTAATAAGCATTGAAGCGAAATTATTAATGTCGAAAACAAGTGTTTCTTTAGTATTGTATCGCGTAATAGACTCTATATAAAAAGAAAAAATATTGTTCGAAAACAACAACATTGCAATATAAGTGTTAATTCTAACAAGCTTGCTTGTTTATTCTAATAAAATTATTAAATTGTAGCTAGAACAATTTGTTGTTTATTTATTCTAATAGATTTATTATCTTTTTCGTAAAACTTCTTTCAATTTAGCGCAATAAAAATTAGAGAATATTTGCTCAAAGAATTAACAAGATTTATTATCGTTAAGTTATATGTCTTTCTTAAAGATATTTATTGTCGCAACTTAATTATGCTTCGCAAAGCGCTTGTTTTAATAACTTTATATTTAGAATTACTTTAGTAGTTTTGTATTTAAAATTGCTTTAATAGCTCTATATTTGAAGTACGTCTTAAAGAAAAAAAAATTAGCGAATAAAAATATCTTTAAGATACGATTCGCAAGATCGTTTTTAAAGAGATAGCTAATATTATGTTAGAATTAGAGCTTTAATAACTAGTATGTAATTGATTGACAAAAATACTAGCTATGCAAAACTAACTATGTACAAGAAATAAATATAAGTATTATAAGTGCCAAGACGCTAGACGTTACCCATAGTATATCTAAGACTAGAGGGCGAAGACTTGAAGAATAATCGAAGAGCGAAGTCTATCTAGCCTAGAATCGTGACATTTAGAGATCTAGCACTAATTAAATTTATACTTATAATAATTTTGTATTTCTCGAGAAACACAAGTCTAATAACAATCTTCGTAGCTATCTTTCTTTTCGCGCTTCTACTAGCGCATTTAGTTAGAGATAGTACTAGAAAGAATGTTCTTAAAACTACTATTGCGTATATTGTTATTCTTGTAATGTTTGTAGAAACAAGTACAACGTTAAGTCTATAACAATAACAATCTATTTATAATTAGGGGAAATCTAATAGCATCGAATAGCGCTATACTCTTTTTGTATCTATAATTGGATTTTGTGTTTAATAATATTACGTATATATCTTCTTATTAACTATCTAATATAGTTTGTCGATTTTCAATAGCCTTATTAAGCTTTATGATTTGCACGATTATTTTGAAGTTATATTTCTCTCTAGCTATAGACGATTGGGGATTTATGCCCGATCTTACACAATTAATATCTCTGAGAAAGCAATCTCATTACTATACATGTGCGCTGAGGAACTCGAATCCATGCTCTACCGCTTTCATAGCGTCTGCATTCCGCCTGAAATCTCGAAACATGTCAAACATATGCAAGCCATCCTTCAAGACCACCAATGTAGTAGGCACACCTTTCTCACGAAGGGTTTCATAGGTTTTTTGCGACTGCTGCCAAGGCACATGATCGTCACGGGTCCCATGGATGAGGAAGGTCGGTGTGTTGTAGCTGCCAGCATGAATATGTGCCAGCGGACTGATGCCTCGGATTTGCTCAATGGATGGGTCTGCGGGCGTTGTGACACATTTCGATGTCGGATCGCCGGTGCGCCTAAGTCCGTTGAGGAGGATGGGCAAGGTTTTGCCTTCCCAGTTCATGTGGAGAACGACTCGGGAACGGGGGTCGTCCAACGACATCCAGCCACCGAGCGCACGTAGAGACGCAGCCGGAGTATATCCTACGACCGGGTCGTCGTGGAGTCCGTCATGAAGATGATTGTATCCGGCGTCAGGTGGGGCGATCGGTTTCTGGGAAAATGGTAGGTTAGGTCGAGACCAGAATGGGTCCTCGTAATCGGTTGGACAGTAGAAAGCCAAAACTGCCTCGGGAGGCCTGATGCCTAATAACGGTGCGGTCCATCCTAGTGACATGGCGAGATGTCCACCTGATGACCAGCCCACGGCCACGACCCTGTCTCCATCCGCTCGAATATCAGGACGGCTGAGTGTCAGTGTGGGTAGGATCTTCCGTGCCCAAAATAAAGCATGACAGACATCTCGCATTGGTCCCTCCGGCAGCGTAACCTCGGGGCACAGCCTGTAATCGACGCTAACTGGCAGAAAACCGGCCTTCAAAAGAGTCTGTGTCTGATCATTGCGTATATCTTTCCGAGTGGACATGGTGTGGCCTCCGCCATGGATCATGAGAGCTAACCAGCGGAGACGATCAGTGTCCGCCTTGGTTCTCAGCCGAAGTGGAATGTATCGACTCACCAATCGGAAGGGGCCTTCGCGCGTCTGCGACCCCAACAGGGTAATAGACATCGGCTGACAGGTGTGTGCCACCTCGTTCGCCGTAGCGGACGGTTTCCATGTCGTTTTGAGTCCAAGAACCGGCGGATTCCTCTGTTGAAGGTGGAGTAGAGACGGCCGTCGAGATTGATGCTGGAGTTTGAGAACTTGATACCAACTGAGCGAGCTCCTGGACGTCGGTGATCGTTGCAAAATCCGAGTGCGAAAGTGAGACTTTAAACCGCTGATTCACCTCTGCGAAGATCTCAGTCACTAGCAGAGAATCTATACCAAGACCGCCGAGATCAGAATCCGGCGAGATTTCCTCAATGGGAATTTCGATAATGTCGCTCAACATTTGCTTGACTTTCTGCATCGCTCCCGAGCCAATCCCAGATGTAGGAACCGTCTCACTTGGGAGTACCTTCTCGACTGGTGGAGGTGCTACAACAGCATGTGTGCTCTCCCTGGACGGCTCTTGCTGCATTGGCTGATATATGATCGCATCGTGTATGGTGCTATAAGCTGAAAGGTCTGTCTCTACGCGGCTAGAGATTGCTTTGCCAGGAGCATCTTGAACTGGGGCTTTGTTGAGATTATTTAGCCTTCCGAGTGTCTTCGTCAAAGACTTGATCGAAAGTTTTTGGAATGAAATCGCCATGATGGTGAGAACAAGTTGGCCTGACTCGGGCTCAAAAACGAATATGTCGCACTGCAGTTTCTTAGGTGATGGCTTCTCGTACTTCGAATAGGCAATCCACGTTTGCTCTTTTCTCCCGGTCTCGACGAATCTTGGGGTGAACGTTATATCATTAATGAAGTTGCATACCCACATCTCGTTGTCCTCATCTCGGGCAAAACAGTTTGCAAGAACGCCGGAGACCTGAGTAAAGCTGTCGATCAGGACTGGATCGCAGAAACCTGTTCCCATGTCTAATGGTCGTGAAGCCGGTAAAGCTATACGCGCGACGGCCTCGTTACCCATCGAATAGATGCTTTGAATGCCGTGATAGTAATCAAGGTATGTCACGACCAGGCGCATTGCCCGATAGACAGTAGGCCCCTTGAAACCGATCGACATCGGAGAGCTTTCGATCTCATGGCATCGTTGTAGGATAAGGCCCTTAAGAGACTGAAAGTGACTGATGGCCGTTGACGGGGCGCCGGAGTTGGAGATAGTGACACTTCCTGTGGCATGAGTGATCGGATCAACATGCTTGTTTTGCTCGTCACGGGTGAATAGTGAGAAGTCCCATGACCCCGCTTGCGATCTCCGCTCCACCAGCCTTAGAAGCACACAGCCGATCGGGTTCAGCACTAGAGGTGAAGACATTTTCAAGCCAGATAATTGCGGTACAAAAGGTGCGGCAGCATCCGACAACAAGCGAGAAGCTGTAAGAACGAATTCATTATACATCGACGCTGGACAGAGAGTTTGCTCTACAACTTCATGCCCTTTCGTGCCCAGCTGATAAAGTTCATGCTTTGGGTTGATTTCGAAGAGAACTTCGCCATTACGAGACTGAGCAGGAAGTAGTCGAAGCAACTCTGATTGCGAGTTCTCAGGAGCGGTGGTCGACGTTCCCCAGACTGGCTCTGTTGGCTTATAACTAAGCCAGTGACTAGTCTTTGCAAATTGATATGGTGGTAGATTGATCCAAGTGTATGATGAGCGCTGGGAGCCGTGGAATGAGAAAAATTGAACTCTTACACCATTTGACCACAAACGGCATGTAGCTTTTGTGAGGTTCATCCGGGCTTCCGAACTACGGAGAGGAGTAGAGATATAGACATGCTCATGACTTAAATCGACAGCTCGTTTTACCATAGGCATGATTGGTGATCCGGATCCTGCTTCAAGCCATATCACAGGGCTGTCGATTTGCTGCTCGACTCTCCTCACAGCATCCATGAAGCGAACAGGCCCACGAGTGTGTCGAGCAATCTTCTCTGCTGTAACATGGGACCAGTCATCATCGGAGCATGCTTCGATAGGCATCGTAGGGGCCATGAGACGAAGCTCTCCAGCTATTTGGAGCAATTCCGGAATGATGCCATCAAGTAACCGAGAATGGAACGCATGGCTGTTTTCCAAGCGTTTCATACGGAAAAGGTCTGGGAAGTTTTCTGAAGCTTTCTCAATGGCTTGAATTGATACTTCATCGCCAGATATGACAAAGCTTTGGGGTCCGTTGTAGCATGCAATGTCAGCCGAGTAGTGCTGACACTGCTCTTCGGCGAGACGAAGGAGACGGTTCAGATCGAATTCGGACCCCTCGACTGCCAGCATAAGCCCACTCTCAGTGCTGCGGACTGCTTCCACCAATCGGGCGCGCTCTGAAATGAGTCGGAGTGCGTGGAAAAGAGACAGTGATCCAGCCACACACAAGGCAGTCAATTGACCAAAACTGTGGCCAATGAGTCGATTGGCCTTCAAGCCACAGTCCAGCCATGATTTGGCACAGGCATATTGGATTGAGAAGAGGGCACAATGCAGAGCCACAATGTCCTTAATCGGTTCAGGATCAAAAATTTGGGGGAATAGACTGGGCAGAGATAGGTCCTCCGTGCAGACCAAGTCGCACTCAGCCTGTAAAGGGGAGAGTGTCAGCAAACAACAGTTAAATAGCAACAACCAGAAAGGGAAGACATGTGCCCATCACCTACAATATGGCGTTGCAGAAGTACGGAGCTATCGTACAGGTCTTTGGATAATTGAGCCCACTTCCCATCCTGGCCGCCGAAGCAGAGGACGACGGATGGGCTGTGGCTTGGAATTTTTTTGAGCTCGGTAGCGCTCGATGCAGTCTTTTCCAGTTGACTCGAAAGGTCCTCAATGCTTGCACTCGTAAGTATCAGTGCAGTCTTAAAATCCCTGTTTTGCTTTAGCGCCAGATTGTACGCAACATCGGCCAAAGTATTGGTCATATTCTCCCTGCTCAAAAAGGCTCCAAGACAATCACAGTAGAAGCGAACTGCTTCAGTCGTCTTTCCGGATATATATATGGGATAGTGACCCGACTGACTACGAGTCTTGGGGTACGAAGCCGGAGTTCTGGGCATGGGTTCCTGAAGAACCATAGCGGCGTTGTTTCCTCCCGCTCCATAATTATTGATCAATGCTATGCGTTTCGCGGCATTCCAATCCCTTGAATGTGTTGGTATCATTACTCGATCTTTGCCTAGTGGCTCTATCTTTGGATTGAGACGTGTAAAATTTGCTTGTTTGGGTATTATGTTCTTTTGCATCATTAAGATCGTTTTTATCAGTGATGCCACTCCTGAAGAAGCTTCGGTATGGCCGATGTTATCTTTGACGGAGCCAACGAAGACTTGATCGTTTCGGTGGTGTCCACCGAATGTTTCTCGGATGCTTTTGAACTCAACCGGGTCCCCAACTTGGGTACCTGTACCATGCGATTCGACATAAGTAACATCCGTGGGGGTGGTCCCTGATTTGGCTAGGACCCTGTCGTAAAGGGCACTGAGGGAATTCCCATCGGGTACGAAGATAGGTGAACAATTCAATCCCTGGTTCACAGCGGTTCCCGTTATGACACCTAGGATGTGATCACCATGCTGCACTGCATCCTTCAGTGATCGTAATACGACTAGGCCCGCTCCTTCCCCACGACAATAGCCATCAGCATCTGCATCGAATGCCTTCGACGCTCCAGTGGGACTGAGGAATCCAGCACCAATCAGGTTTTGTGTCATTCTGGAGCTTGACATGGAACATACGCCTCCCGCTACAGCGATCGAGCAATCTTTTGTTTGAAGTGCCTAGGAAAATTAGTCTTTGACAGTTAAGTGGAAAGGTACCGGCTCACCTTGCAGGCAGTATGGATAGCGACGGCTGCGGCTGAACATGCTGTGTCTAGTACCATCGAGGGACCGGTCCAGCCAAAACAATGACTGACCCGACCGCTAATGAAAGACCTCAAAGTCCCCGTGAGCGAGAAGGCGCTGACGGGATGTGAAGCAACATTATCACAATAATCGTCATTCGCTGATCCGATGTAGCATCCAACATCTCGATCAAATTTATCTGAGCGAAGACCGCGGTATCCAGCTGATTCCATTGCTTCGTACGCAACCTCGAGACACAGCCTTTGCTGAGGGTCCATGGACTTTGCTTCTCGTCCAGAAATGCCAAAGAAACGGTGATCGAACATATCCGAATGTCGGAGATAACCACCCCAGAAAGGCCCCCTTGGCTCACGGTGGAGATCGGACGGCTTGAATCGATCTTCGGGGAATTCTTTGATTACGCATTTGCCTTCGTTGATCAGATCCCAAAATTCCTCCACTGAATCGGCATCAGGATACCTGCACGCCATGCCGATTATTGCAACTGCGTCCTCGGGAAGAAAGCTAGCCTTTTCTAAAGTAGGCCCATGAGGTAGTGGTTCGTGGACATAGGACGGAGATAGACGATGGTTTGCGAACACATCTGGTATTCCGGTCAGAGAGATTCCGTTGACGCTCCGTGGGACAAAGACTTTTTCCCCAATCGAAATGTGGCGAAAGCCGGTGATCCGCGTATCCATTTCCTTTGAAAGAGCATCAAACACCAGGTCCCAGCGCGATTGCTCGGTCAGAATGGAATGAAGGGCAATTGTATGCAATAAGCCGTGCGTAATGATTTCCCCATTGGTATTTGACAGGAGAGAGCTATTTAGAGCTTCGGCATCCGGCAGCTGAAATCGTTCGTCACGCTGACAAAGAGTCAAGATGGCTCGTAGCCCCTGGACATGTTCTCGGTGGTGCCATCGTCCTCGCGGTACGAGCGGCATGACGGGCATATTCAGCTTGGCTAGATCCGACAAGAATAAGGCCGCGTCACGCTCTGGGACTGTGACCGTCGCGGTTCTGGTATCAGTGACAACGGAGACGTAGGTCTATCTGTCCTGTCAGCTGACTGGTAGAGAGATTTGGAATTGAATATCACTGACGCTAGGATATAATTTCATTGTATGCTCCAGATTCTGGAAATGCGCATTCGACTTCCATCTGACTGCAATGGCCGACGCACAGCCGAGAGTACCGAGTGCGTCTAAATCGACCAGGGCTCCCATGCATACAGCCAGGCGTACAGCTTTTGAGGCCAGAATCTTGAATTGCGTTTCATTCCTCGAGCAGGAAACAGCGACCGCGGTCAAGAAACCAAGGCAGAATCCTTGGACGTCTCGCAGCTGAGATTCGAGGGGTGATGGGAATTCGAAAACATGGGTGAGCTTCCAGAAATCAACTATTTGGGTGATGACAGTCAATGGACACAGGAGGATGTTGTTTGTAGGCTTGAGGAAGGTCAGAGCTGGGCCCCCTTGGAAGAAGCAGGAGAGTTCAGTCAACCTCTCCTTTGCTGGGACTATGTTCAAACCAGGACAGACTTCTAGAATGGCTGGCCATAGGGAGGAGAGCTCGAAGATTGTGCTCAAAAGAAATTCCAGGTCCGAATTCTCTTGCAGTAGTGTGCGAAGTTCGAGCAATGACTTGGACGTCAAAGCACCCTGAGGACCAAACAAGACTGAAATGGCTTCTGGACTGCCGTTGTCGTCATGTTGCGCTTCACCCATGTTTCCGAGAGCCACGATGGTGCAGAAAGCAAGCGTCGTAGTGAGCAGAGATTCTGGAAAGCGATTTTATGAATATATGACAAAAGAGTAATGGCAATAACCAAGAAATGATCGGTGGCGGTGTGATGTGTATGAGCCAACAGCATGAGCGACCGTTGACCCTCACACCAGCATAGATCAGCTGAGTTAGCAACGCCTGTGTGACGGGTAAATAACATGGTCCGAGGTGTCTACACTCTGACGGTTCAGCAACCAAAGAGCCCAATAGAACGACGTTACAATGACATCCCCCCATTCAGTAACAGGAGTACTTTGTAGGATAGCGCGAATACAGTTCCTAGCTCTAACGGCTCCTGGCAAACCCATGGTGTGGGGCGTCTCCTACCGTGGTATTTCGTGGTGTCGTATAGTATCCGAACAACACGCTCTCAAGGTAAACCGAACCGAGTTTCTATTTCATGCACCTAGTGCTTTTGGACAAGGCTAGAAGAATTCTGCAGAGTGGATAGCTGATGTGAGCGTCGGTTATCAGACAAGGATAGGAGAGGTGTGCAGAGAGTGGCTTACTGACGAATCGTCAGCCTCCAGCGCCGCGGTATCTCGGCTAAATAAGCCCGGGACACCGCGTGCCCGCGCTGCAGTCCTCAATTAGATCACCGCTTGTTGCCCTTTGGGATAATGTTCCGGCACTGGTCAGATCGCTAGCGTCGCTTATCTCGGCCCGAGCTCATCTTTAAGAGCTTAGCTATGTCGTTTTAGGTTAGCGCAATATTGTCGTGGTCAGGGTTGTCCAGCTCTTGATTTCACCAGTCGGATTTGATTCCTAATAGCGCTGACCCAACGATCGGGATGTCCCATTCTGACAGGGTTGGCCCTTTTAGTGTGCCTACAACGCCGTCGGTATAGTATTGCGTGATCAATTTTCTAAACCGTGTGGGTTCGTTCATTCTGTATGGTACGATACGAGGTAAAATCTGGACCGTTAGTAATATTACAAGCCTTGACAAGTAGTACCATGTCTTTCGACCTTTCATTCCAGTGTTATTGATTAATAGACAGCTCAGTTTTATGGATGATGTTCTCCTGCTGAGGCTATCACTGTCAATAGCCGAAACTTGGTCAACATCTCAACTTCCTCATCTACTGCATATCCTTTCACGGTCATTTCCAAGACGCATATATATTATTACCCAACAATGTCGTTCGTTCAGGATGAAGCTTCGCCTGATCTGGCCATCAAGCACTGGAAAACATATCTAGATAGCTTCAAGCCATGTCACTTCCCAGCACTTCTTGATGGACTACCTGACCATCGACAAGAATTCCAGGAAACCACTGTCAAGCTCGAAGTGGACAATGGGGCCCTTCTGGATCTCTGTTCCCGGCATCATCTCACACCACGCAGCGTCATTCAGGTAGCCTGGGCCATCGTGATAGGCTGTTATGCTGGTGTTGAAGATGTTTGTTTTGCATATTTGACCAACGTTGGAGGGCTTTCAGACCTAAAAACCGGAAACATACTTATATGTCATGCGCAAATCACCGCAGAGAATCTGCTTTTGGACACCATGGGAGAGATGATGAGAAACTTCAAAGAAGCCTCGACAAGTCAGAAGTGCTCACCTACAGTGATTCGAAAACTTTTAGGTCTCGGTGGGCAAATACCTTTCAATTCTGGCTTACAAATCCCTCAAACATCGGCATCAGAAGTCGGCCAAGAAACTGAGGACGGAGACCTGGTGGAGGTACTTGTCCAGTCCCACATGCGTTTAATCTCCGTACAGAACATGGCGCTGACCCAGCCATATAGTGCGATATTTCGGCCCGCGTATCGATTAAAGACAACGCTCCCCTTGCAATGTCTGTCCGTACACGTACGGCCAAGTTCTCTGCCGATCAAACAGCCGATGTCCTCCATACTCTGGAAAAGACGTTGGCCGAAACCATAAGGGCCCAACCTCAATGCATGGTTGGAGATCTGGATGTTTTTAGCCGGCGTGATCACACGAAAGTCATGAGCTGGAATCAATCAATTCCTCGCTCTGTTGATAATTGCTTCCATTGGCACTTCGAGGATGTTGTCCGGAGAGCGCCAGACGCTCCGGCGATCTGCTCCTGGGACCGCAATTTCACTTATCTTGAGCTCGATACGCTCTCGACGAGCTTAGCTAACAACCTCACCCACCTGGGCGTGGTACCGGAAACCTTTGTTCTCGTTTGCTTCAACAAGACTTCCATCGCGTATGCTTCTATGCTGGGTATATTCAAGGCCGGTGGTGCTTTTGTCGCGATTGACCCTTTGTATCCAGCCAGTCGGATCCAGGCTATCATTACAGCTACGAATGCCTCTATAGTCGTTGCTGAGCCGGCACACTGCCATCTCTTCGCAGGAATCATGGAGCATATCCTTGCTATTGATCCCAAGTTAGCTGAGTACTTTCCGCTGATGCCGAGTGTTGCCAGAGCACAGTCATGCCCCTCGAATCCTGCGTATGCCGTTTTCACATCAGGCAGCACCGGTGCGCCTAAAGGAGTTATTATCGAACATCGCAACCTTTGCACTGCGGCTCTCGCCCTTGCCTCGCCAATGAGAATCAACTCATCATCTAGGGTCCTACAATTCGCAGCCTATACGTTCGACCTCAGCTACGGGGACATTTTCGTAACTCTATCACAGGGAGGCTGCATCTGCGTCCCGTCGGAGCACGAGAGGGTAAATGACCTGGTGGGGGCAATCGTACGCATGAATGTCAACACTGCTTGTATGATACCGAGTGTGGCTCGCATGTTCCAACCTGAGGATGTTCCATGCCTCGAGACTCTTTTGCTTGGTGGAGAGGCGCTTGTACAAGAGAATCTGGAACACTGGGCTGCAAAGGTTGCCCTCGTCACCCTCTACGGACCTTCGGAGTGCACGATCTGGTGCACTGCACAGACGAATGTGAAAATTGACAGCCCAGCCAACAATATCGGCCGCGGTGTTGGAGCGCTTCTATGGATCACAAATGCCACCGATCACGACCGACTCTGTCCAATTGGATGCATTGGCGAGCTGCTAATCGAAGGCCCAGTGGTGGCTAGGGGCTATTTGGATGCAGAGCAGACAAAGCGATCGTTTATCGAGAATCCAAGCTGGGCTGAAGCAGAACCTGGCCAACGCAGACGATTCTATAAAACCGGAGACTTAGTCAGATATAAGTCAGACGGAACTGTGAGCTTTCTGGGTCGCAAAGATACGCAGATCAAGTTGCATGGGCGCCGTATCGAGATGGGAGAGATTGAATATCACTTATCTTCGCATGACCTCCTTAGGCAATCGATGGTAACGCTACCCGCCGCTGGTATATACCATGGAAAGCTTGTGGCCATAGTGGTTCCCAAGACAAGCAAAGCGCCATATTCCACAGCCGGCAAGCTGAAGCTGGTCACTGGTGTTGCCAAACAGAGATCTACTGCGGATGCTACGAAAATCAAGGATTGCTTATCCTCAAAAATCCCATCTTACATGCTACCTCAACATTGGATCGCAGTCGAAGAGATTCCGTTGATGATATCGGGCAAGATGAATCGAGTGCTTGCGAAGAAGTTTGTGGAGAGTATCATAGGGGAGAGTCCGAAAGAGCTCGACGACAAACAATCTACACAACAGGACCTTGATGATCCCATGGAAATCTGTTTACGAAATATCTGGGCCCATGTCCTTCACAAATACGTCACAGACATTGGTGTCGAACAAGATTTCGTCAGCCTTGGTGGAGATTCATTCGCAGCTATGGAGCTTGTTGCCCGCTGTAAGGCAGAGGGTTACACGCTCACCGTGCGTGATGTTCTCGAAAACAGCACGATCCGACAGATGGCTTCCATGCTTAAGATGCCCCTGTTGGCGACCGCCGCAATTGGACATGCTGCCCCTAAAAAAGTTTCTCGAGTCCGAGACTACTCGAGTGTACATATGCCATTAAAACTCCCGCCCGTCTGGTGGGATGCTCAACCAGCAATTTTTGACTCTGTAGCGTAGTCATGCTGAGGATTTTGGCTGGAGAACGTTTAAAGCTTCGATGTTACTAACATTGGGAAATCCTCTTAGATTTGGTCTGCATGGGTTTACGGATTTTCATAGCATCAAGTCTCACTCAGTCGCTATAGTGCTCAGGCTCGCCTGTAGAATAAGAAGTGTCCGATATCCGCTGACTGTCAAATGCCACTCGTACGAAATTCAAAACGCTGGCAGTTTTGCTTCACGTACTCCTTCGCTACGGTCTCACTTCTTCTACGGCTTGATCACTCTAAGCATCACAAGTCTTACAAGATGGAATACGATACATGGCAAGTACCTGTAATGTTAAATCTATTTTTCACATCGATTATAACCAGAATATCATACAGCTTTAACGACATTCACCAGTTCTATGCCCTGTTACTCTTGGTTGGTGTACGATAGTGGAGCTGCAGGCTGACTCCCTGGTGATCTTGTCCTAGGAAACTCATGTCTTCCACCGTGCAGGACTTGCGTGTTGATCGACGTCGCTAAAAATCCATTATGCTATCCTGACTATTGGCTCCAGGCGGACCCTGTACGACCCTCGTGTAAGCGAAAGATACCTCCCTGTTGGGAAACTCGTCAGGATTGTTGTTCCGTGCCACCTCACCTCTCTGACTCCTTGCCAGGTTCGTAATGCTAACATGGATGCAACATTATCCCTGGAAGTCCTGAACGGTACATTAGTGGCGTGCTGGGAATGATACGCTCACGGCGATCCCTTCCATATTCTGACCCACCTGCGCACACGACCGTCGATAACCCCGCTGAGTAAGCAGGAGAGCTAAAAAGATTTTCTCTGGCCCAAAATACAATACACCTAAGATATCGATTACCAGACTATCTCTTCTAAGCTTTATGTCCGTTGGTCTGAGCCGTTGGATGCAGGCTGCAGGACCTTGCATGACCTAGACCTGCCGACGTCTTATCGACGCCAATGGCTGGACCCGCCATCTGCTAGGTACCTTATTTCCGAATCTTTCCGTGTACCTACTTCGTCAGTAAGCACTTATTTCCTTCTAAGCTATCCTGGCATAATTTCACAAGCGTGCATTGGGACCGACCCTGCGGGTTTCCTTTCCCTCGGGTCACAAAATGCCACATTCAGCCATGCTGACAGGACCCGGGGAAAAGCAAAATTGAGATCAGAAATCAACATTACAGTTCTCCCTGCATGGAGTACGAGATCAGACTAATGATGTGATACCAGTAAGATACCGATAACGCCACGCCATTACCCACTAGGTACAGTCATAGGACACGAAAATTACCACCTGTTGTTATGCTGTATCGCCGACGATATTGGTGACAGCAGTAGGCGGCAATTGTATGTCCTAACGCTGCATAAAGATGATTCTCCCACTCTGAAAGTGCTCTCGCATTTTCAAGTGCATTGTACTTCCGATCTTAAAACCTTTGCCAACATTATTATCCAGACACACTTCTACACAATGTCGATCCCCGAGCGATGCACCGTCCTCGTCGTCGGTGGTGGACCAGGAGGGTCGTATGCAGCTGCTGCTCTGGCACGAGAAGGCATCGACACGGTACTCTTGGAGGCTGAAGTGCATCCCAGGTACGATATTCCGTGTGGAGTCTGTTCAGCCTGAAAATGTTGATCTGTCTGAGTGTTGTGTACTGTTTGCACTCGTGTTCCGGACTTCAGCAATCTCTAGGTGATGGTTGGCGTGAAGAAGAGACCGGCTAATGACATGGAGTATCTAGGTATCATATCGGCGAGAGCATGCTGCCATCGCTGCGTAACTTCTTACGCTTTATCGATTGTGAGGATACATTTCTTCTCCATGGATTTACGAAAAAGGTAAGTCCTCACACCAGCGCAGTCAAATACTTTGGCTGCGTCCAAAGCATCAGGCGGCGTTGATGTGGCATATCATGTCCATCACGCTCGTAGGGAGACCGGTGATAGATTTTGGTACGGCCGTCTTCTGATCTCACATCTGACTCATATAGGTCGGCGCAGCCTTCGCCCTGAATCAAGCGAATTATGAGGGATGTGAGTTCATACACACAGATCCGTCACTCTGTTGGCCTCTAACTTCTATTCCCACCAATAGATACGGATTTCATCGCTGAAGGTGGACCAAACCACTACACATGGAACGTAATCCGCTCCGAAGCAGATGAATTGCTATTTAGACATGCGGCGAAGTCAGGTGCAAAGGCTTTTGACGGAATCAAGGTCAATTCTGTCGCGTTCACACCATCACCCACTCCAAATCCAGGTCCCGGTCGCCCTGTCTCGGCGGCATATACACGAAAATCCGACGGTGTCAGCGGAGTCATCAATTTTGACTATATCGTCGACGCCAGTGGCCGCGCAGGAGTACTCAACACCAAATACCTAAAAAACCGCATGTACAACCAAGGTCTCAAGAACGTCGCCAACTGGGCCTACTGGAAGACAAAAGGCAAGTACGGAAAAGGAACACCGAGAGAGAACTCGCCTTTCTTCGAAGCATTGACCGGTATGTTTCACTACCCATTCACAGTTCCAAAATCAACTTTTGAAATGCCGAATTTGCTGACGTTGATATGGACAGATGAGAGTGGCTGGGCTTGGTTCATTCCTCTTCACAACGGCACCCACTCTGTCGGTGTCGTTATGAACCAGGAAAAAATGATCAAGAAAAAAGCCGCAGTCGACCTCACCGCTAAGGAATTCTATTTATCGTCGCTAAAGCTAGTGCCCCGTCTCAACGGCTATCTGTCTGAAGGGGAAATGGTCACAGAAGTCAAATCCGCGTCAGATTTCTCGTATAACTCGTCTTCTTACGCTTTCCCGTATGCCCGCACGGTAGGCGATGCAGGCTGCTTCATTGACCCATTCTTTTCGTCTGGGGTCCATCTGGCCATCACAGGCGCGTTGTCTGCAGCGACAACCATCTGCGCCGCTATGAGAGGCGACTGCGACGAGGAAACCGCAGGCAAGTGGCACAGCAACAAAGTGAAAGAGGGCTACTCGCGCTGGCTACTCGTGGTCCTGAGCGCCTACAAGCAAATGTCCAACCAGGCCGAAGCGGTCCTAAGCGACTTCGGTGAAGACAACTTTGACCGCGCATTCAACTTCTTTAAACCAAGTAAGTCCGACTTCCCGGGTCACAGGAGCTCTTGCAATTCCCAATTCCCCCTTTCCACACGAATCCAGTCTAACTTTCCGCTTCTACCAGTCATTCAAGGCACTGCCGACGTCTCCAACAAACTCACCCAGGCCGAGTTCTCCAGTGCGCTTGGCTTCGTTGTGAAAGCCTTCGATCGCAAGGGTGAAGCCGACCTCACGAACGAGCAAGAACAGAAAGTCCTCGAAGAGATCCGCCGGACACAGTCCCAGAACATGGACAATATTCAGAGCTTTACGATGGATGTCATTGATGGTCATCTGCCGAGACTAGTAAGAGGAAGGCTGGGACTTGATACCATGGCTGTCGTGAATGGGGATACGAAGCACAGTGCTACGGTCACAGTATTGCCGCCGATGTCTGAGGAGGCGACGTTGGTGAAGTGATACGATTGCTGGGCTCAGAGATGGTCCAAGGTCCTTTCATGTCTACGAAGTTCATAGTCTTTCATTGCGGTAGGTAGAAATGAAAACGCCACAGTATTCTGGAGCAGAATTTCCACCTGCCCCCTCTTCCACGGCGGTTATGGTACGCACATAGAAGATCGTGTAGCTTGAAATCAATATATTACATTACATGCGGTATCTCGTTGTGCAACTTCGAGCCTATGCTATCACTTACACCTAGATTATACATACCTAATTACGAGATTGATAGTATGGCTGAAATGAAACGGTGTGGCGTGATATTTGGCCCACATCGCACACACCGACTCTACTACGGAAGATGGCGGCATCAGGGGCAATTCGATGGACCGATCAGATTCAACTATCTTCCAGCCCATCCCGGAGACGAGAATACCCGAGCACAGAGGTCTGGGCCGAGCTCGTTGAAGGATTCCATCCATGTCACTGCGTCCTAGGCTCAGAAATGCAGATGAGGTCTGGATGAAGGCTCTGCATGGTTCCCTGTTGATGCACATCTCAAAACAGAAACTTTGGTCGGGCAACATTATGCCCGCTGCAGTCCGTATGGTTGGTTTGACTGCTTGCTTAGTGGTATTTCTCCTGACGAGCTCGTGTAAGATTTTGTCAGCGGCCAGCTCTCACTTTCTCACGTCAGAGCTCTAGCGATGAGGAAAGTGTGAAATACCTTGATGCCCTCACGTCAGATCTTTAGCGGCAATAGAAAAGGTAGTGTATCTGAGCTTCTTCGCGTCAGAACTCTAGTGGTACAGGTAAGAACATGGGGAATCGCTAACGTCAGATCATCAGCGATACGGTGACTCACTTCGTATCCACCATGTTGCGTGTTAGCATAGCAGGGTTTATGTGCCCGCAAAGCCCCTGTTACGCTATCATTTGGCCTGGTGGATACGGAGTAGTATATCCGGACCAGGAAGTTGTACGTCGTATTTCAAATATCCTAGCTCCCACCAGAGCGCCACGGGGGGCTGTCATGATATCAGCCGGGGATCGTTAAATCGGTCCATCCTGTAGACGAGAGTACTGCGAGTTGCCATGCATTGTAATCCGAGTCATCGTAACGGGAATCCTGTTACAACAGTCATGATTGGATGAAAGAGAGAAGAAGCGGACGCTAAAACCCATAAATAGCGTCCGTGACTATAGCACCGGTAGTGCGTTTGAAAGCTTGATGATCAGCCAGGGCCCTTGCTTAGCGCCGAAGCTGACATTTTTAGCCACGCGGATACGGAGTAGGAGTAGATGCATTCTCCACTACCGGACAGGGTATCATCTCGCGGAAAGTCGGTGACAGCTTCAGATCCCTGATGCTACATACCGATGGGAGTCTACACTAACACCAGGACCCACTTTGCGCGCAGAGGTTGTAGGGTGCAGTGCCTTCGCCAGGGCCAATGCAGAGATAACTCATGCCGCATTAACAGACAGCGTGCCGGGTTACCTGGAGGCCAAGTTTCCGTGTTGAGACAGAGTCTGGTACAACACTCGATACACCGATGTACGAGAGTCAGATGGAACTGTATCTAATACAGGAAATATAATACACCGAGGATGAGGATCAGAGATCATTCTGTTCTAGCGAAAGCTATTACGACGTCGTCCGAATCAGGTCAAGTCATGACAACAGCGAAGAGAGGCGGCGAGACCTGTCGCTCCCTTCGCTTTGAAAGCTGTCGTTTGTGCTTAGATATACGTACAGAGGTGAGCTATGTTGTAGATCTGTATCTTGGTTCCCTCAATACCTCAGGATCATTCTCATCTGTCCTACACTTGAGTCTCCTTTCTTGGTCAAACTCTGTACTGTCGATTCCTCAATGCTTCAACAACAATAACGATGACTCGCTTCGGACCCCATTCTCTCCCGCTTGGGGAATCTCTCCCACCCAAAGACATACATGTATGGATCCTTGACGTGGTGTATTGGCAATTGGGCTCATGTAACCCACACAGGCCATCAGCGTCTCCCTTCCAACCTGGGACTATATAGTACGGTATATGGCAAGCGACAAAAAGGTCCATGACAAACTTCAATCTGACTACCCAAGGTACGAAATGTGGCACCTTTGCATTCAGAAAACGTGCGCACTGTATGACACTTTGCTGCAGATTCTACCAACATGCAAGCGTTCAGAAATTGAACGAAGCTGTTCTCGAGAGAGTTGGAGCCCCTCAAGACGTACGGTGTGCCATCTTTCCCTCCGAAGATGGTATGACGCGATGCAGCCAGTACCTTCGCAGCAACGAAAACAACAGACACCCCATCCGGGAAGTCTCTTTCCATCTGGCCCACGATGCGTCGACGGAAAATGCTACCTGGGCCCGCTTCTCTGCTGCACTCTATCCAGAACCGTGTACCCAGTATGCCGAGGAGTTCTGGGGCTTCATGGGAGACGGGATCTCCAGTCGTCATGCAGAATTCTGTCTCGAGAGGTTGCCTTTCATGGAATCGGTGTCCTCGGACCCCTTTCTGCGTACATGTGGAACGGTTAATAATGCCGAGACGTTACCGCCAGCGCCCTGGGGACTCTCTGACGCTGGCATGAAGACTGAGATCAAGAGTATGATTGCAAAGTGCGTCACTTCCGAGGAGCCGGATCAAGAGGTAGTCACGACCCAGGATACTTTTCTTTACCCCAAGGGAATGTGCGCAGTTGGAGCTGTGGCAAGGGCCCTCGCCCCGACTTCCCCCAATTCTTCTGAGGCGGTCATATTCGGGTGAGTGCCTGCATCCTGGCGTACAATATTGTGCGCTTTGGCATGCAAGACTGACGCAGTCCCAGATGGCCATATGGATCGACGCCAAAGTGTGTCCGAGCAAGTGGTTATGAGCGCTTCACATTTTACACGCAAGGCACATCCGAAGAACTCGACCAACTGGAATCATCATTGGCATCCGGCCGCTCAATCGCCTGTCTCTTCTGCGAAATCCCATCGAACCCTCTGTGTGCGACTCCGGACCTGCATCGCATCCGCAGCCTTGCGGATCAGTATCATTTCGCAGTGGTCTGTGACGAGACGATAGGGACCTTCGTCAACGTGGATGTGTTGCCGTATGCGGATATCGTCCTCACCAGTCTCACCAAGATATTCAGCGGAGCATGTAATGTCATGGGAGGGAGGTGAGGTTCTCTTTTCTGGAGCCATGTTCTGATGATAAACCGCTGAACGACCGTCCCTGTTACAGTGTTGTTCTCAACGCCAAGTCACCGCTCTACACCGTACTCCACGCTCAGTTAAGCAGTACCTACGAGGACCTCATGTTCCCCCTAGACGCAAAGATCCTCCTCCGCAACTGCCTCGACTTCCGCGCCCGGGTCCAACGAGCAAGCAGCAACGCTCTAGCCCTCGCCAACTCCCTGATAACCCACCCCTCGATCTCCCGCGTCAACTATCCGACTATGGTCGCCAGCGCAGCTCTCTACGAGCGATGCCGTCGCCCTGAAGGGGCTTATGGATCTTTGATCAGCATCGTGTTCCGGAACCCCGAGAGCGCCATTCGGTTCTACGACACGATCGACCTGTGGAAAGGGCCGAGTTTCGGGACCAATTTCACGCTGGTGCTGCCTTATGCGCAGCTGGCGCATGCGTTTGAGTTGGATTGGGCTGAGTCGCAGGGGATGCCGAAGCATATTATAAGGATTAGCGTGGGTTTGGAAGACGAGGAATTTTTGATTGGGAAGTTTGAACACGCACTGGAGGAGGTCGAGGCCTTCGAGAACGGTTGGGTGAATGGGGAGCGCACATACTTCGGTCTGATGAGCTAAGAGATGGGCCTCAGTGCCATCAACACCATTTGGATGAGAACACACATGTATCTTTCAATATCTAGAAGTGCACATGATTTTCAATTCTGGTTTCCGGGTATGTTTCATTGTTGGAGTTACGAGTGGATGTATATATGTACACGAAGAGACGAATTGATCAAGACTCTGGATCCCAATCCTTAAAATTAAGAACGAATTCACCACGTGGAACCTGGACCGCATTGACCGACTAAGTCTATGCTAGTATTTTCCATCAGCCTCTATCCCACTGGTGTTCTTTCCTTCTCTGTTATAACCTATGCACCCTAATATCTAGAAGAAATCATAGACTCCCACAGCAAAAACGTGTGAGTGAGTTGACTCTATGCGTATGCAATGAATGAATTCTAGCACTGGCTCAACCCTCCACTCTTCAGCACCTCCAACTCCGAAACACCGTTGGTCCCCGTATTCGTTCCCAGAATCTCCGCGAACAGACACACCAAATCCCGAACAGCCTGCGAGTCAATCTGGTGATGGCAAACCACACGGGGCCCATCCAGCACAACACCAAACTTCCTGCCCATCTCCACAAGCGCACTCTTCTCAATCCCCGCGGCCTCAATATCAAGCCACACGAGGTTCGTCTCGACATCCTTACTCAACCGCCCCCCTCTCTTCACCCACTCCTCGCCCACCCTCCTCGCCAACCGATGCACGCGACTCAGCAACGGATTCTCGATCTCCGCGCCGGGGCCGAAATGCTCAAAGAGCGCTTCCCTTGCCGCGGCCGTGAGGACCCCGCTCTGCCTCATGCCGCCGCCAATGGCCTTGCGAGTGCGCCGCATCTGCCGCATCAGGCGGCGATCGCCAAGCACCATGGCGCCCATAGGCGCGCCCAGGTTCTTGCTGAAATCAACCGAGACGAGGTCGACGAGCGTGCAGTATTCCTTCAGCGTGCCCGCGCCGGCCGCGACGGCTTCGAAGAGCCGGGCGCCGTCGAGATGCGTCTTGACCCCGTGGGTGTGGGCCCAGTCGCGGATCCGGCGGAGTTCGTGCAGGGGGAGGATGGCGCCGCCGGCGGTGTTCTCCATGGAGATGATGCCGGTGGGGCATTTGTGGACGTCGTCTGTGAGGATGGCGTGGTTCTCTAGGTCCTCGACCCGGAGGTGCTTGCCGTTGGAAGGGGTGATGGGTTGCGGCATAGCACCGCTCAGGATCGAAGTGCCGCCTCCCTCGGAGTTGATGCTGTGGGAGTCGGCATCGAGGAGGATCCCACAGGGCCTCGTGAAGACCAGGGCATGCAGGCAGAGTTGGTTTGCCATCGTGCCCGTGACCACGAACATGCCGTCCTCGCGGCCAGTGATGTTGGCAACATGTGCCTCGAAGTCACGCGTCGTGATGTCCTCTCGAAATACGTCATCACCCAGTGTTGTTTCCACTATGGCTGCAAGCATGCGAAGACTGGGACGGGTGATCACATCGCCTGCAAGATATCAGCATGCTTCCTTTGAGGTCGAGACAGTAAGCCTTACTCCTGAAGTCGCTTCTTGCCTGGCCTGGTCGACCCCATGCAGTGATTCCTTCCAAAGAACGAAGTACGTCCACCGTGGACGGCTGAACAATTTTGGGAATGTTCGGAACTGCAGACATCTTCATTTTTTCTTTGTCTTTGGTGACTGAACCTGTCGTAGCCTTTCCTTGTATGGTGAACGGGCCACAGCCATTTATATATACGCATAGGATTCTCGAAAAACGCGCTAAAATCTTAGATGACAGCTGGGAGAGACGCGAAGAAAGGCAGCTAGTTACAGGAGCTAGCAGAGCCTAGACTCTACACGGGTCTGACCAGCAAAAAGGCCTGGGCAGTGGCTCTTCGATGTTGTGATTCCTAAATTACTGGCACAGGTTCGGTTGCGGAACGACCATTCTCATATTCGCCTTTACCAGAGAAAGTCTTTCCTGTGAAACTCGCTCATCCAGATACGTCATGGCAGGGGGATGTATGAATTCCAGAAACTCGCTAAGTCGGAGTTTTTTTATCTTCTAATCTATGGCTCATCCAGTTCCCCTGCGCCAAAATGGTCGCGTCCTAGCGTTGCAAACCTTCGTGATTGCATGTTGTCTTCTACACTATGGAAAATGTACACTCTCGTCTGACGGTCTCCGCGATTTCCAGGACGTGTGCCCGACTCTTCCGGGAGAAGACATTGAAATATGACACCCAAGCATTCACACCCGTGTCAGGATCCGGTACACGGTCTCCCTTTTTCAAAAAGCAGAAGCTTCCTGAGACAGAAGCTGCAAGGTCAGGACGCCTGGCGAAGAGCTCCGCGCACACATCTCCGGATTCGTACATGCCACCCTTCAAAACAGGGATGAACACCATCTCACACCAGTACTGGGGTCCTTGCATAAATGGATGTGAAAGCTGCTTGACGCGAGGCCTGTCATTTAGAGCAAAAAGCAAGCCAAGACCCCAGTAATCGATGCCGTATACATGCTTTGACGCATCCGATGCCTGGATCCCCGGCGGCCGTGGATTAACCTCGATCAACCACGCAGATGGTGCCCCTTTGGCGGGAACGGAGCCCTCGGCTAAATCTAGGATGCCATTCGTTGTCACGTATTCCATGCTTGAGTTTTCCACTCGGGCTTCGAGGTGGAAGAATCCATCCTTGAAACCAATCCGAAGGACGCTTTGGGTTAGCGAGTCTCGAAGGATAGCCTGCTCATGTTCGGGAAGCTTGGACGGGAGAACATTTGCTAGCTCGATAAAGGTTTTGACGTTGCCGTGGCCGTTGACATCTGCGCTCTTGGGGAAATCATCAGACGCTTCGAAGAAGATCGACTTTTCGTCGCAAAGCACCAAGTTCACATCTACTTCTGGACCCTCACAGTACTTCTCGATAACAAATTCGGCGCCGTGTCGCTCGGTGTTGATGCATTTGATGCCTGCCTCGAGCTGTGGGAGATTCCCAACTCGGAATACGCCCTCTGAGAGGAAGCCGTTGGTAGGTTTTATGATCAGTGGAAATTCAAGTTTGTGTTCCTGCACAATACCAGATGCTTGCTCGGTACTGGATGCTCGGTATGCGTGGTGTCCTTCTGAGACGCTCGTCTTGAACTTGTCGGTGGCGATCTCGTACGCCGATGAAGGATCTGTCGGTAATCCCAGTTGCACGGCAGCTTCAGCGACATAATGCTTGTAATGGTCGCGGAATGTCACGATGCCGTCAATCTTCCCCCCGTACGAACGCACCGCATCCACAATATGGCTCGCGAATGCAGCGTCCGGATGTAGCTCAAGCTTGAGCGGAACGAACGCCTTGTACCAAGTTGTATAGCGAGGATCCTGCAGCCAATGTCCGGGATTATCAAATACGACCATATCAATGCCGAGAGCTGCAGCCGCTGTGTATATGCTTTGCCCTACACCTCCGTGATCAGGCCCGGTACGACCGCCCTCAACAATGGCCAGAGTCTGGCGTTTCGGCTCTTGCATCGACAGCCATGGAAATGACAGGCGATCCCGTAATTCGCGCTCAAGAGAAGTCGACAGCGGTTCGAGCGGGTTGGTGGCAGTCGAGTCGATGTACTTCAAGAGTATGCCCCCCACAGATGCTCTGAAGAGATGCGGAATGTCCGGCAAATTCTCGATACTGATGGCTTTTCCATCGAAAAATTGAAGGGGTTTCGAAAAGCTTGCAACACTTGCAACCAGCGGGCAGTCTATCAAGCGTAACGGGATGATGTCAGAGCGTGCAATGTATCCACTGGATCGTGGCACAACCAGTGTAGCAGCACTTCCATGTCCGGGGTCCACGGCTATGAGGCAGTCGAGCACAAAGCGGAAGGCCTCTGTAGACCCAAAGTCTTGTGAATGAATCTCTTGGTGTTCGTTTGCGGACAGCTCAATCAATAGTTGGGCATCTTCTGTGTCCTTCGGCCAGGAAAAGTTGGGGGATCTGGAGATTGGTGTGAAGGAGAGATGGAAAGATTGCCGCGAGGAAACACCTGATGTACCCGTGCTAGTGTTGTCGGCGTGCCAGCTGCATTGAATTCGGGCTGCACCAATACGTCTTGTAAGCAAGTTGGCTAGGAAATGAGTACTTACGTAGGCAGTGAGGAAGTCGAACGTGGAAAAGGGAGGCCATTGGCTTCAACCTTACCTCGATTATCTTTACCTTCAACAACAATAACGCCCGACATATCGGCTGCAGTAACTCCAAGTGCTCAGATAAGCCACAACCAGCTCGATCAAGACCTCATTAACTTGACAACCACAACGCAGAAATTCCGCAAGTTTTCTAACATCGACGAAAGATTATTGGGGTCGCCATCTTACATTCCGTGCTAAAAGCGGCAGGCCCGAACTTGACCACCAAGCTTCAGCGGGCTCAAGTCGCGTATTTTATTTTAGTATCGATACAAGCTCGATGTTTATAAGACCCCGCCCGTCCCGGGGCTGCGGGCCGGCGGTGGCACGCGTTGTGAAGCTTGTTCCTGCCAGACCCGTGGCGTGGGATATGTGTGGCTTGCATTAGCTTGTGTCAGTCAGCCTGTGTTTACTGTAGTCGCATGGGACTTCGTATGCCCTGGCCTCGCAAGCCTGCCTCTACCCAAGTGGGTAGCATTCTGCGAGACCTCTCTACGAGGAGTACTGAAATAAGAAGGTACAACTCACCGCGTGTTCGGAGACTCAGATGCCAGCTGCCACGCTAGACCAGGGGGCCATACTACACGATTCTGGAGTGTGGCGAATATGGCGCGGAGTAACAGAATAACCAGCGACGCTAGCATTCCTACGCTAGCGTCGCAAGTGACGAATAAGCCCCCGAGTACAAGGTAGATATCTTTAGGGAGGCAAGAGGCTGGCATCCGATAGATTTCACCAGGGGCTACCTCGGAGCGTGAAGTGGAGGCGGTGGATAGACACACCGCTGGAGGCCTGCCGCGGTGTCCGGCGGGCTAGGGGGCTCGCATCGTAGGTTATGATCTGTAATCTTTTCGATGCTCGTTTAATGTCACGATAGGTGATGTAGAGCTCCGTTGAGTACGTCCCTAGCGACTAATTAGACCCAGCGTGGAACAGAATAGATAACCACAAGCCGCCGAGTAGGTGGAGAGTATTTGCTCTCTCACTGTTCAAAGGAATTTGTAACTCAGCACGGGACTTGACTCACGCCCATCCTAGCAACAATTACGTGTCGGCTTTTATAGGCTACGCGCTGACCCCCAACTGCCATATCAACACTGTCCACACGGATTGTGCTCACTGCTCGATGACTCTGTATCTGCATTCTCCCCTGCCTCCAGAAGCGGCGTTATACCCCGACATTCGCACAGTTCATGAAATTAGTACTTAGCAAGCCTAGTGAGGAAAGCCACGCAATAGTTCAGACTACTTCAGGTGACAATGTGAGCCTTTTCCAGACACCCGGGCGTCCTTGTAGAGCAGTCCAACCATGCATGACTCCATCTTCACTCTCTGGTCTCCCGCTTATGCTCCGTCATGTTCGCTATTCCCGTCTTCGTTTCTGTGTGTTCCGTACTCATATGCCGCTGTTTGATGAAAGGGCTGGCCAGTAGGCCAACAGCCGCAACGGCGGTGTACATGATGAACATATTCCGTATACTCCAGGCATAAGCGTTCTGCACCACCCGATGCTGCGCCGGATCTTGAATAGTGACGATCATGTGCACATTTGCCGCTGCATCATAGCCGGAAAAGGCTGCGAGGTAGGATTCATTGAGACCGGCGGCGATGAGAGATGGATGTTGAGCAGACATGCTATCCTGGAAGACAGCGCCGCCGAGCACGATAGACAGCGACGTTGCAATGCTGCGCATAGTGCCTAACGTGGACGACCCTACCGCGGCATCGGCCTGACTGACGTTGTTTTGAATGGCGAGCATGGGCGTCGAGAGAAGAAGGGAGAGGCCGATACCACCAATGATTTCGAAGCCGATGATTTGTGCGAGGGATGTGTCGATTCCGAGCATGATATACAGTCCTGTGCCCAAGGTCAAGAACGTTGTCCCGGCCCAGATGATTTCCCTATAGCGACCTGTCTGGTGTATTAGGACGCCGACTGACACGTCGCAAAGCGATGCCGCTATCATCATTGGTAATATTAGAACGCCGCTTTTGGTAGGTGAGGCTTGCTGCACACTTTGGAAGTATAATGGGAGGTAGTACTCTGAGCCTCTAGTGGCCATACTGTGCGTAGCGGCAACAAGAATGACTGCGTTATTAGACCACTCCTTAAAGATCCTCAGGTCCATCAGGGGATACCTAGCCAACCGTTTCTCGGCGAAGAGGAAGAAACCAATCAACAGCGTGCCAAACACAAGCATGCAGATGACTGTCGGACTGTCCCAGGGGAATGTTACGCCGCCGAAGTCGAGTCCAAGGAGAACTAGAATGATTACGGCCAGGATAGAGACGGTCCCGAACCAGTCGATGGCCTTGAGGCCATCGCGAAGCTTCGTGCGTGGGTTGTGCAAGTCAAGGAAAAGCACCAAGATGAGGAATGAGAGGCCACAGATGGGGAGATTGATCCAGAAGCACCAGCGCCAAGTTGCATACTGCGACAATGCTCCTCCAATGACGGGTCCGGTGGTCCCGGCGAGTACCCAGACGAGCGCGGTCGCGCTTATATACAGCGCTCGATGCCGCATGCTGAAGAGATCTGAGATTATGATATTGACCAACGATATTATCCCTCCACCAGCTAAACCCTGCACCGCACGCCCGGCAATTAACATGGGCATGTTTGTGCTTGCCGCCGCAATGGTGCTACCAACGGCAAAGATGATGATTGCTCCTAAGAGACCGGGCTTGCGACCCCAGATGTCGCTGATTCGGACCCACATTGGATTGGTTGCACACATCGACAGCACGTACGCCGCGCCAATCCATGTGTAGCCCGCAGCGGAGTGCAGATCCTTGGTTATGGACGGGATGGCTGTCGAAACGATGGTTTGGTCGAGCGCTGAGAGGAATAGAACGAGCTGGACGGAGCGGCGTCATTAGTCAATTGGTGCTCGATGAGGATGCATGGGGATACACGTACACAGAGCATGAGTAGTATGCTGAAGGTACGCAGCCTTGAGCGAATTTTTGGGGGACTGTTCGAGTCTTCGGCTACATCGAATGACTCAACGTCGGGGTTGTTGTCAGAAGGGATTTTAGATTCCATAGACACTCGCTTTTGCTCAACGGTCTGCTCAGGAGCAAGGGCTGCTGCCGTCGTTATCGGAGGCTTGACAGCCGAGATCTCGTCCATCGTCTGGTGACTCGTCTAGAAGGAGTTGCTTCTGTTGAAAGATAGTCTACGAGCGAATTGCGTAAGCTCTTGACTAAAACTGCGGGATGAAAAGGTTCTGAAATGTTAAAGTCTCAGGCGGGGACTGTTTGAACGAATTACTCGCCAGGCTATTCTGGATATTGTGCCCAGGTGATAGATGTATCGACAGCCTCCTAGCCAATGCTCATATTTATTTACTTGTAAGGAGGAGCTTTTCGGTTGCCGCTTGCCAAATACTTTGGGGGTGCAGCTGGAGGGACGCAGACTCTCGGGAATGTCCTTCTGGGTAGACCGCTAGATTGACTTCTGGGCCCCGGACCCGAACCAGGCTATCGTAGGGCCTTTCTCGCTTTGATGACTGATCCTTGCGGAAAGCTAAGGGTCCCGGCTGAAGCGACCAATCTTTTTGGGCTGCTTTCAAGCGTGGTCACCTACCTAGGTCCCAGTAAAGAGTGGCGGAAAACATCACCTACTGTTCCACTCAACCCACTGTGAAATTGGCGGACATCAGTATGCGATAAATTCCACCGCCTATGACTGTAGACATGGAAACATATTGGCATGCGACGTCCGGCTGGCATAAGGTAGTTGACACGCGTTGATACAAAGCTGACACGGGGATGTTTAACTTAGGGTTAGAGTTAGGGTCGAATCTTTTTGAACAGAAGATTTCTCTTGACCCCTTCATGTGCAAATAAGAATGGAAATTCTGGCATTCAATAGCTCATAACTGGTTGCCGTTGATTTCAGGTCTTACTTCGTTAATTATAACCGCACGGACAGGAATACCTCAAGACACAGCCACTACTGACCCCAAAGCGACGAGGTCCCAGGATGAATTACTGACCCTTCGTACACCAGCCCATCCGGTCGGTCACTTATAAGCGGTAAGGCACCATCAAGATCGACATAGTCGCAATGCTCAGCAAGAAGTAAAGCTGGCGCTATTGCCAGCGAGCTGCAAGCTCTGCAGCCGATCATGATGCCAAATCCCAACGCTTTTGCTTCTTTGACGAGCTCGAGAGCCTCAGTGAGCCCACCTGTCTTATCAAGCTTTATGTTCACCCCATCATATCGATCGCGTAGCTCCGCAAGGCCTTTGCGGTCATGTACGCTCTCGTCTGCGTAAATTGGGATCGGATGCTTGAAATCGTGCAGCGCAGCATCGAAACCGACCGGCAGAGGCTGCTCGACCAGCTTGACGCCTACTTCAACGCAGATGGCCAACAACGCGGGCAAATCTTCGACAGCCCAAGCCTCGTTGGCATCAACGATAAGAGTCGCAGCTGGCGCGGCTGCCCGCACTGCGCGAAGTCTTGCTTCGTCATTTTTGCCGCCAAATTTGACCTTGAGCAGCGGTCGCGCTGCTTCGCGCGTAGCACTGGCAGCCATGGCGGCGGGACTGTCGAGGAAGATGGTAAAGGCTGTGGTGACAGGCTTAGTTGTTGAGAGGCCAGCCCGTTTGAAAGCTGGAACGCCGGTGTATTTGGCCTCGAGATCCCAAAGTGCACAGTCGATGGCATTGCGGGCAGCACCTGCAGGTAGAAGTCCCTGTAGATACGTTCGATCTAGGTTGTGCTCCAGTAGAGGTGCCACCTTCGCAATGGTAGCGACAACACCCTCCACCGATTCGCCATATCGCTCAGAAGGCACGCATTCTCCTCGGCCTAAGGTGTCGCCTAGCCTCAGTGAGACGGTGACAACGTTCGCTTCGATTTGACTGCCGCGAGCTATGGACGACGGTACTCTCAAACGGAAGTCTTCTTTTTGGCAATGGATCTTCGCTGTGGGCAGTAGTGTGCCGGACTCTTGGCTGTTGGGGCTCATAGTGTCGCTGCTCCGTCAAGATGAACAATGCTGAGCAAATAAGGGCATTCAGCGTACCTACGATATATGTTGTACGTACCCCGTGCTCTGCGATCATTAGGGGATCTCTACGGGTACTTTGAGTCACGAGGCCACCCGCTCTAGAACCCAGAGCCCCCGGGTAACTTTCCATGAGAGTGTAAGTAAAGTACGATCGCTCACTGTCTCCGCTTTGATAGGCCCCCTGGTAGAACCCCACCATTGAGCAACAGGAACATGCAGCCGAGGAACGAACCAGACCAAAATTGCGTTACATATGGTCTCCAACTAGTGTTGGTTATTTACAGGTAAGGAACGATCTCTGACCGTAATTACCGTAAATGAGAAGAAATCCGGCCTTTAAGTGTAAATAACGCGCTAGTAACATAAGACCTAGTAGAAGAGTACCCAAAAAGGCTTAGCGCCTTCCTCCTTTGTATCAAAGAGAGGGAGCTTTGTCGACGGCAGTAAATCTCAGATTTGATAACAATTTATCGTTGTAAAGCATCAAATATACTATTAATAAGGCACCCCCCTACTAGTGCGTCACTGATCGTAAATGAGGATTTTCATTTACCGTCAATTACGGTAATTACCGCTAGTAAGCGATGCGGTAAATGATGGATGTGCATCACTATCTCCAACCGAATTGGGATAGCTAGAGTTCCCGTATCCTGCGTTCCCTGATCGCTGGAGATCGGACGTAAGAGACTCCGAGAATCCTACATCTGCTCACCGCTAGATAACTAACGTGTCCAGTTAGCCAGTGTGACCTGGGAACAGACTCCATCTTCCCGTCCGAACTTAGCATCAAATGCATGCGCCTTATTTGAAGGATGGAACAAGTGTACGCAATCGGCAGGAACCCTGCTCACGGAGAGACCTGCGCGAGACTCTTCCCTGATTGGGCTTAGAGACTTGACGTTGCCGCATGTACGAAGTAATTATGAATAAGCACACAATGGGTTTTCAATCAAGCAAGTGCAATCACACAACACTATCCTCCAGTCGCATACCAGAATAGCATCTTTGTCTCCACCTGGTATGCTACCTAGCTTACGAGAACCCGATCACTGTGGAAAACGACCGCTTTCGTGTCCGATACTCCGTATGCACCTTCATATCTTTTAGCGTAACAGGAGTTTTCCAAGTAAGTAAAGCCTGCCTCGCGAACAGCTGGCATGGTGCATGCGAAGTATAGAGTCTAGATCTCTTATCGACTCCATAGTGGATCTTGCGGTCCAGTACCGATATCGATACGAGTGCTTGAGGTGGGAGTTACTTGCTTCGCAAACCTGCTATCGAATTCAATGTTATTGTCTGATTTGATCTTTCGTAATCTAATATAAGATTAGCATAATAATGTAATTGCAGAATATAAGCAATTAAGAAAAGTATAGTTAACGTAATTTATAAGAATTTTTTATATAATATTATGTTAAATTAAAAATATTATTATTTAATTAAATATTATTAAATTGTAAATTATTGTTTAATTTTTAAACTAATTCAATTTATATAAATCTCTAATCTATATAAAATTATTATTTTTTAAAAAATCTCTTTTTTAATAATAAATATTATATATTATCGATTGTAATTTTGTTAATTTAAAAAATATTAAAATATTATTAATCAATTTAAATCTTTTGAATCTAAATAAAATATTAAGAAATTTTAATAGAATTATAATCGATTATTAATTTTATAAAACAAAATATATTAAATATATAGTAAAGAATTATAAATTAAAGATTAAATAAATATATTATTTTATATTTAGGAATATTCAATCTATTAAATTAGATATAAATATAATTATCTTAGATATTAATTATTATTTAATTTAAATTATAATTATTTCGATATAATCTAATTATATATAAGAAACAATAATAGAAAAGAAGACTTTTGACCTCGTATTAGCATCGGCAATTTGAGGTAACCCTCTAGGAACCCTATTAGCGGCCTGGGGCTCCCGGGGCCGTTGTGCCGATGTCTTAGCCCTGGAGCCCCATTAGCAGGTCCGGTCGGCCCCGGGCCAATAGGGCCAAAATTTGGGGGGTAAACCAAGACACACACTACCCCCGGGTCACCCGGGCCACATTAGCATCTTGAAATTAACAGTGGATCCCCCACCTCGGGCCGACAAGCACCCCTAGTAAGGGGCCGGTTCCCCGAAATGCCGATGCACTGGCGAATGAGGAGCTGTGCATCAAACCCCATTCATATCTACCAGGAAGCAGAAACTTTCTGCGTGAGACTCATAGCGCCGGGGCTGCCGATATGTCCGAACGATTGCAAAGACAATCTAAAGTAGCTCAAGGATGCGGATTGTAGTGTATTCCATAGCGCTGACTCACAAGATAGCGCTGACTCACAAGTAAGCGCTGGACGCCTGAACCCGGGACCCCGGATGTCTCAATCTCACGTGCAACAATGAAGGGTCAAGGAATCCGAAGGTTAGATACGTGTCGTTTCGAACAGATATTATACTAGCGCAGTATTGGTCACTCCCTAGGTCCAGTAGCGAACATTCCTCGTACACGGAGAACTTGGGGGGACCGTCCATGGCAGCTGGGGCCCTATTATAAGGAAAGGAAGAGCTTTTATATAGGTAGCCAATACACGTGAGGCTGTGTTGCAATAACATTACATCTGCCTTCACAATATACTCACTTCGCATCATCAACTTTTCGTTCAAGAACAAGTCCCAATTGCCGACATGGATGGTACAATGGATTATACTACACGCATGCTTTCTAGTCCACCCAAAGATCCCAATTCTGCGGTAAGGATCCATGGATTCTCATCCATATCATCTCTAAGCTGACCCCGAACGCAGGTCTTAATCGACGCTGACCGACCCAATCGATCAATCTCGTGGCTGGAGTACGCCTCTGCGGTCAAACGCATAGCAGTCGGGCTGCGCGACATTGGCTTAGCCGAGGGGGATGCCGTCGGACTGATCAGCGTCAACGAGATCTACTACTATGTACTCGGAGACAGCGTGATTGCTGCCGGCGGGACGTTTTGCCCTCTACCGACAACTCCACTCGACCAGCTAGGTCTCTACATCGAAGCCGCGCAGGTGAGCTGGCTCTTCGTCAGCGCCGGATTCTTAGATGAGATCTTGGTGGCGGCGCCAAGCTGGAAAATCGATAAATCGCGAATTCTGGTGTTCGATCCGCCCGGTTTGGAGCCATATCGTGGACGTCTACCCAGGTTCAGCAGCTTGTTGAATGCCGATGAGAATCTGTGGAAGAATCCTCACCAAGGGAAAGATCCCAAAACACTGATATGCGTGCGGTCATTCGGCAGCGGGACCTCAGGAAATATCAAGGCGATTGAGATCTCCCAGGCTGCTCAGCTGGCAAGGCTGGATGCTCCTCTTTTCGAGCCCGACCCACGCGATACAGCATGGCTCCAAAACATCGGCGTCTCCCACGTCAGCAGCCTCAATATGTGCCAACGAGCCTGTGCAGGCGGACTACCCATGGCCCTTACATCCGTTGATGATGCACTATCACTCCTGGACAAGATCAAAGCCCTCAGCATCAGCCAGATCCAATTGCCGCCTGCCGTGATGGAGAATATGACAGATGCAATCAATTCGGGTCTCCGGCCTCGAGAAGCCCTCCAGTCCCTGAGCACCGTTTTGGTTGGTGGGACCTTTTCTCGGAAAGTCTCAGTCACAGAGTTTGCTGCGCTTTTGCCAAGTCATACTCGCTTGAGGACTGGCTACGGAAGTACCGAGGCCGGCATCGTTTCCATGACACCTATTGACGCTCCTTGGGAACTAGGTTACACTGGCTTTCTCACACCCAAAGTCGAATTGAGGTAAGCGCCATGTCTGGATAAGAAAACTATCGAAGCTTACTGACATACATAGGATTATCGACATCGAAACAGGGAAACCTTTGAGCAACAACACCCCAGGCGAAATCTGTATCCGTTCTCCAGAAACCATGTCGGGATATTGTAACAATCCGACGGCAACAGAGGCGGTATTCCTTCCAGACGCTGATGGACCTTGGTTGAAAACAGGGGATAAGGGATACCTGGATCCGAACAACGGGCAATTAGTCCTACACGCCCGTTACATCGAACTTATCAAGATTGGGACAGAGACCGTACTCCCCGTAGACATCGACGAGGTGCTCATGACACATCCTTCGATCAAGAGAGCCGCCGTCACGTCAGTGGTGGCTCGCGATAATGAGCTCGACCTCGAGATCATCGCTTACATAATTCGAAAGGAGGGTTCAGATATCACAGCGCAGGAAGTTGTGGATTTCGCGGCGTCGAAGTTGCCCAAGCATTGTGTCCCGACAGGCGGTGTGATATTCACGGACAATTTCCCGCGCAGCTACGCAGGAAAGGTGCAAAGGCATAAGTTGAGTCATTGTCCAGTTTTGCCTGGATCAGCCAAACATCTGTCTATCTCGGAGATGAGTTGAAAATCAGAGTAGAGTAGGTAGCAAGTCTTAGAATCTAAGTGAATGTTGTTCGAAATTGTTAGTAGCCATCCAGCCCAGTCTTCCTGCATCCCAGCTCGCGCACCAAGCTTTCAACTCTTTACACGAGAAGCACAACCGTGACCAGCCTAATACAGAGCATGAAGCCCGGAACAAAGGGGGTGGAAAGAACGACTGACCAGGAAGGTGGTGACTGATAACTATGTAGCTGCGGAGCCGAGGAGGGAGCCCAGAAAGAGATAGAGATGAGATTTAGAAAGCCCAGCCTCACCCGAACATCTCAAGCAATCAATGTCCTCCTATAGAGGGCCTCCTCCCCCTCAATGCGCCTCTTCATGTTCTCCTCTCTCTTGAATCCATGGCCTTCGCCCTCAAAGATAATCAACGTAATATCTTTCCCCCCTTCCTCCATTACTCTCTCCATCTCAAGCGCCTGTTGGACGGGCACGACGGGATCTTCAGAGCCCTGGAATAGTACTACCGGAGTCTCGATCTTCTCCGCATGGAAACAAGGACTTCTTTCTCTGTATATTTCCTCCTTTCTCTCTTCGGAGATGTCAGAGGGGAAGAGCAGATTCAAAACGTAGTGCGATTCGAATTTGTGCGTCATTTCCACGAGCTTTTTCAGGTTTCCTACGCCGAAGAGGGAGCAGCCTGCAGCAAAGACATGGGGATGGGTGACGAGGGCTTGAAGTACAGTATAGCCGCCTGAACTCCCTCCTCTGATGGCCACGCGGTCTCTATCGATGAGATTGAGTGATGCGAGATAGTCGATGCATGAGACGGTGTCCTCGATCTCTTTGATGCCCCAGCTGTGGTTCAGGTCATCACGATAGGCACGCCCGAAGCCGGTTGAGCCTGCGTAATTAACGTGCGTGTATGCGTATCCGCGCGAGGTGAAGTACTGTGCTTCTAGTGAGAGGGCCGGCGGAACATGCGCGGTCGGTCCGCCGTGGATGTTGATGATGAGAGGGGGCAAAGATCCGGTGGGAGCTTCGAAAGAGGGGTTATGCGGAGGCACAAAGATCGCATGTGACAGTCTGGAAAGATCGCTTCCATGTGTACGGGGAAAGGTAATCGTTTGGGAAGAAGAAAACGTTTCGAGGGGTAGGTCGATTGTTGCTGAGCTTTTCAGGAGCTGCTTTTCTCCGGGCTTGGTTACGTCGATCAGGTAGAGCGCGGGCGGCGTTTTGGTTGTGCCGCCCGATACAACGAATGAGGTGGGAGAGATGCATCGAACGCCATTGAATTCTACATGCACAATGTCAAGAGGCAGTTCTGTAACGGACTTTGTAGTGATGTCGTAGAGGATGATTCCGGTGGCGCCTGCTTTTGTGTATACGATTGCAAGAGTATTTCCATCCAAGAATCCATATGTAGAGCTTTCGAGGATCAGCGTTAAGCTCTTAAATCAGGGTGAACGCGACACTTACTTGCCCAAAATCCATTCCGCTTTTCCCATCTCGAATTCCTCATATCCTTTGATATGGACATACTCTACGGTTTTTGATGCCAAGTCATAGCGATAGAACTGCCAGATCCCCTCTGGTTCGTCGACAAACCACAACTTACCATCAGGACTCCATCTCGGTTGGCAGACAGTGGACGCGAGAGATTTTCCAGCCACATAAGTTTTGTTGGTTGCTTCGCCGTCGGCCCAATGTGCAACATAAACTTGACTTCCAGTCCAGGGCATGTCAGGATGGTTCCACTGCGTCCAGCAAATGTTCTTCGCATCTGGGCTGAATCTGGGGTGAGAGTAGAAGTCCGCACCTTCAATCACAACTTTACTGGTTTTGGTGTCGGTGTTGATGACCACGATGGAATTCACCACTTCGCCATGCCCGCGGTGGAGCTCTCGTATAGCAAGAATCAATTGCGGCTGGATGGGTGAGATACTAAAGCCAGCGTAATGGACTCTAGTAGTTCCGCTACCAAGAATGACTGCTTCCACTTCTCCGTCTGGAGATAGAAAGAAAACCCCATTCGTGTTTGCGTCTGTGAAAACTATGCGTCCGTCTGGACACATCGATGCTGCACTGCCTCCATAAGTGTGGACCTTTGCCCTAGCATTAAATTCCCTGGGCAGCACGTCTACGCTTTCTTTGCCATTGACGCGGACGATGACACCGCGGCCATTTTCCGCTGGTCGATTCTCAACGACATATAGCTCGTCGGTTCTGGGCTGGAATCCTGTCAGATATGTGTCCGAATGTTACGAGATAGCGCCTTACGTTGACCATCAACTCTGCAAACATTACTACCCTAGCAGACGTGATCGATGAAGTGATTGGACTTGTCCATGTGCCATAAGGTGCGACTTCCCGCACGGATGTCATTCTTGCTCCTTGGGTTCGAATCTCTACCAATCTCTGATGGTGATCACCAATAATGAAGTTTGAAGATGTTGGAAAGACAGTCATGGATTTATTTCGGTCGAAGTGGAAAAGCTTGAGTAGAGAGGGATCGGAATGGGAGCATACAATATTTGAAGGCAGCCAAAAGGTAAGGACTAATACAAGCTTTCAAACGAGTAAACTTACTAGTATTAGTCTCATTTTCCTTGAAATATTACCAAGCTTACTCGTGTTCAGCTGGGCAATATTGATCTGACTGTAATCCATAGTCCGGCGATCTAGTCTTTTCTGTACCAGTACGATACACCAATAGTGATCAAGGGTCAAAGAAAAGATCCCTTCTTGACTTTTAGCACCATCTCGATATGCTCCATCGCCAGTGTAGCTCTCTCCTGCTTTGACAGCAAGCGAGCTGTCTTGATAATGTTCTTTATCTGCCTCCCGTTGACCTCGATCTTCGCCAGAGTCTCGAGGTCCTTACTGCTCAGTAGACTCTCCAAATCTCCCATCCGAACAAAGGTTTTCCATACATGGAGCCTGCTCGGGATATCCAGCGGCGGATAGTGGATGGTTAGATGGATTCGCGACTCAAAGGCAGTGTCGAAGTCGTTGATGCGGTTGCTAGTGAGAAACATGACGCCTCGGTAATACTCAAGCTGCTTCAGGAAGACTGAATGAGTTGGGACAGGTTAGCCTTAGCTGTGCGGTAGTATTTCCCAGCCGAGGGGAGCGGTTACAAACTCACCAGAAACGAGCCGGTTGCGTCGTATGTCGGCGGTCGAGCGAGCCTCGAGAAACATGTCGCACTCGTCAAGCAGCAAGATCGCATTCCACTTACTGGTCAACTCCAGGACTTGTTCGAGCGATTCTTCAACCTCGGTGGCAGTCTCTCCTAATTCGCTTGCACTCATCAAGTACAGCGGCTGACGCATCTCCTCGGCAACTGGGAGTCTTTTAGTAAGAGACAATTGGACCATTATCAAACTGGGTAACCACACCGGATTCCGCCGTGAGCGTTTTCCCAACACCAGGTTCTCCGCTTAGCAACATAATGAAGCCCAGACCTGTGCTTGCATCGTTAGCAGTGCGCTTTTCATCCAGGAATCGTCAATATAATGTCTTTCTCACCTTTCCCGTAAACGATATCGTCGAAATCATCATCACGGGACAATTGCTCTTGAACAAAAGCACGAATGATCTCTTTGTACCCGTGAGGAAGAACAAGTCTGGGGAAAGCATTCTCGCTCCAGCGTATTGGGCAAACGTTCTCAACATAGAACTCAGCTAAGGAACAAATGCCTATCTTAGCGGAGAGGCTAGGATCTTGTTTCGTCATGCTCTTACCCCAGGTTTTGAAAGCCAGGCAGTAGCCACGTACGATCGGAGTGCAGAGTAAGCGTTGCTTAGGACTCAGAATGTTGGCTGGTACTGATGTCAAACATGATTCTCAAGGGTTTAGATAGATGGGAAGCAGGCTTACAATGACCCGACGAGTCTTCTTTCCTACGCTTCTCATGTTTCCCCAACGCATTCTGGTACTCTAGGAAGGTCTGACTGGTCGCTTTGTATATGACATTGTGAACACCAGCGAGTAATTCTTCATCAGCCGAGTCCGCTTGCGAATCAGCCTCGAACTCGATCGGCACAAGGCCAGGCCCAGGTGTACCGTAAATGTTGAATGTATGCGGGTCGATGATGATACGGCTGCTTTCCACCTTGCCAGAGACCCTTAGTCAGCGCTTTGCGGCCAGCAAAATACATTGTTTTACATACATGGCGTTTCCGAATCTGTCTAGAGGATCTGGCGGTATAGAATCCCGAGTACGACATGTGGTGAAAGCCGTTGAGTTGCTCATATTTCTCGCCGCGTGTATGCAGTCGATCGACCAGTTTCTCAACGTCCGGATGAAGATGGCTTGGAAACGCATCGAGATTGAGGAGCTTCTTCACGCCTTCATATTTGTCAATGTCGACGGAGCTTGCGACGTAACCAAAGCTCGAACCATCGCAATCGATATATCGGCATTCCAAGGTAAAGAATTCTCCACCCATATTGGCTCCATACCGACTATCGGTTAGTTCCATGAGGCGGTTTTGGCCATCGAGCTTGGTGTACACTTCCATGCCAGGGGCAAATATGGTCCACAAGTAGTCGAAGCTAATCACCTTGTTCTTGGTCAGGTCCTTCATGACCTCAATGTGCGGCATGATCTCCTCACTCAGGATTGGGTACAAGAGGTCGAGGTGATCCCTGGTTTCCTGGTTCTGCTCGACCTCGTAAAGCTTCTCGAAGCGATGCCATCGATAGTAGAAGGGGTGGAAAGGAGCCTTGAAAGTCAACTGTGTCAATTGGGTGTTGAGACCTTCGAATCCTTTGAAAGTGCTGTCAAGCACCTTCTTGATCAAGGGACTTCGGACGGTAACGGAATGTAGCGCGACTTCATTTGTGATTGGATGAGGTTCGCGGCGTACGATAAGAGCATACTCTTGGGCGTAGTGACCGGCCTCAACATAAGTGGTCGTCTTTTCTGGAACAGACTCGTTCCAGGGTGACCGATCGTCGGGTCGGTACAGCTGCTGTATCTCCGCTCTCATTCCTTGACTGAAGTCAGGAGTATAGTCAGGATCGACACTCATCTCGGACTGTCTCTTATTAGTCTACTGCATTCTGCCTTTAATACTTCATGGATCCCAAAGCGTACTAAGCTGCTGCTAGATGACCCAACACTCCGGTGGTATGCGAGAGAACTGGCTTTATCCGACATGTCAAGATACTAGCCGTCGCGGATCGAGGTTTCTGTATTAGCTTCTTAGCCCCTCGAGGTGTCCGATGAACCTTGAGAACTTCGGAATGTATCTGAGGTCGGTGTAAATTTGATACGTGTAAACATAGGACGTGCAATACTAGTCACGAAATTTACCGCCTAATGCTGTCCGTTATTTATACCGGCACTAAGCGTAAATGTCGATCGATAATATCCATAAAACTTAATTATAGGACGACGACTAAGTTTTACGAACCCGAGAGCTAAACCAGCCTCGCAACGATAGAGCAAGATCGAAAATGCGAACATTAAGATTTTGCTAGTATTGTGCTTTGCGACTAATCTTCGATACAAATATAATACGTCTCGATATCTTAATTAGATATTAATATTATATCAAGAATTATTATCTATATTGTTAAAACAAAGCAATAATTAACTATTTAAAGTTAAGAAGAATTGTAAAAATATAACTATATTATATAAAATTTATTTCGAATAATTATTAAATTATTGAAATAAATAAATATTATAAATTAATCAATATTATATATTTCTTTCTTAAAAAAAAAAATTTAATTTATTTCTTATTAAAAATTAATTATTTTATAAATATTTAAATAATATAAATATAATATTAAAATTTATATTAAAATTTCTTTCTAATTATAATTTAATTTAAATTATTAAATATTAAATATAAATATTATTTAAAAATATATATAAATTAATTATATATTATAGAATAACTTTTAATATTTGAAAAAAAAATTATCCTTTTAAAATTATTATAGAAATAATTTTATTTTATTTTACAAATTTCAAAGTTAATTATAAGTGAAAGATATAACCTAGTCTAAATTGTTAAACGCTAGTATCTGTTACATCTACATTGGATCTAACGTTACAGTGCTTATCAACTTGCTTACATTGCTTGAAGGCTGATAAGGTTCTTCCAAAAGATGCTCGACTACCTCTAGTCCTCTAGTCACTTTCCCTCCTGTACCTTCCACAGCACATCAGTACTTGCTAGGAAATTTGCAATCTCAGCGCTTCGGAACGAGCACACCTCTGTACGGTGTATATCTCAACGGAAAATGAAGTCTCAAACCACTTGGGCAATTGTTGACGCGCTGTATACCCTGGAAGGAGAGAGCCAAGGTCAGTTACCATCATTGGGTGCTACATTTGCGCGTGCCAGTGTGCTGAACAATTACCAAGCGTCGCCGTTCTCGTTCCGCTGGCGTTTCAATCCTCACTACGAATCTTTTGTCGCCCGAACTGTCGATCTCGTTATCGAACCAAGAGATGTCGACCTGCAAGCAGCAAGCGAGGCAGAGTTTGCCTGGCCCCATGATCTTCGTGAAGGGCTTGGGACCAACACCTCCACCGTCCGGGCGTTTGTCGAGGATGCCTTCAAGAAGAACAAGCGATCCTCCTCTGCTATCGGTATCAAATTGATCTTGCCTGGGCAGAGTGGTTTCGTTGCCAGGTCGGACATTATAGAGCTGCGGATGCACGGCTGCCGTTGCGCGACCGCAGCGTCAGGTTTCATGCAGCCAAGACAGTATATCGAGCGTTTTGCTACTCACAAAACCCAGCATGGACTTGCCCAGCTTTATGATATCCTGTCAGGATGTATCGGTGCTGTGGTGGTCGACTCTTTGGATTTCGAGTCCACCGACCGTGCTCTGGATGGTCTGGAGGACGCATTTCGATACCGTCTGGCCCTCGAATTCCTCTTGCCGGATGCTATTGCACGAAAACGGGTAGCCATAGTTCACTGCCCCCGGCATGAACTTCTGACGTATGAAGCCATTAGATGTCTTGGCGTCGATCTGGTGGTTCTCGACCAACCTGGGCATTTTCTAGAGGACCCGAAAGGTCCATTGGCGTACCTTCGCGAGTCCTTCTACCCGATCGACTTTAATGTCGATGACGGGCTACCGCAACGCATCGTTAACGTAGCCAAAGACTTGGAACTGGATGGGATCTTCAGTCGTTTCGACTTATATTCAGCGCAAGTTGCTGTGGCTGCTCAGCTACTAGGACTTCCTACCAGTCCTCATTCGGCGTACTCTATCGCGACGGACAAGTACGCTGCACGGATGTCGGAAGCTGAGCAAAACGGGGCTGTTTGCGTAAACAGTGGCGATGAGCTAGAGCAGAGGCTGAGAAATCCGGAGAAGCCTCTCAACATCCAGTACCCCGTCGTCGTTAAGCCATGCATGGGTTGGAGCAGCCACGGCGTAGCCAAAGCCCGAGATGAAAAAGAACTCATAGCGGCGGTGCGCAACGCTCACTCGAGCATCCTAGGCCATGACGGTGACACACCGATTCAACCGCGAGTCATGATCGAGCAGTATGTTGATGGGCCGGAAGTTGACATCAACTTCGCTCTCTGGGATGGCGAGGTTGTTTTTTCCGATATCTCAGACGACTTCCCTAGCCATGGAGACGTGAGCGATGAGACAGGTGGAACCGATTTCCAGGAGACCTCGTTCGTGTATCCGTCGAAACTTCCTAAGCTTGAGAAAGATATGCTGCGCAGGCGGCTGAGGGATTGCGTATTACGCATGGGTTTCCGAACCGGGGTCATCCATTGTGAAGCCAGAGTGAAAAATTCTGCTATGAAGTATTGCGAACAAGACGGGATTATTGATCTGGATAAAGATCTCCACTGCAGACGCATTGAGCCAAGTGCCTTCATGATCGAGGTCAACCCTCGACCCCCTGGCTACTTTGGCCTGCACGCCATCACGTGGACCTACGGCGTGGATTATTACATGCTCCACGTGCTTCGTTGTGTGATGGATGAGAAGCGCTTCAGAGCTCTCGCCGTACCATTCTCTAAGAATGTTCAGCACGCAATCGCGGTTCTGAATCTCTCGCCCGAGAAAGGTGGTATTCTCAGGTCTCCCGATCCAGCCATCAGACTCAGCAGGGAGAAGCCGTCTATAATGGATAGCGTTTCCCTGTACCGCAATTTCTTTGAGCTCCGCGAATACGTAACTCCTCCAGATGCGGTCGAAGCGACCTTTCTGGCGGTATTGATCGTCGAATCCAGGACAGGGAGAAAGGATCTGCTAAGGAAACTAGAGGAGATCCGCGAGGAATGGATCCCAATTATCGAATAAGGGACAAAAGGGTACTAAACACCATATAGAACATAGAACCTACCGCGTTTCCAAGTTGCCACATCTTCTTTTAGCCCTCTTCCGCAGGGATTGGTCGTCTAGTTGTATTTAAACCCACCAAGATAGACACATGGCTAGTATCACAACTGGTTGAAACAGCCATGCATGCCCGTCAACCAGCCACCACAGTATTTTGCCCAGGTCATCCAATCTTGGGAAATCAGTCCAACATCCAACACCTAGGTACGTGGGCCATCCAACTTCCAAATGGAAATTTGCCAGAACCCTGCTGATTCACGCCCGGTTGCTTCGTCGATGTGCTTGTGTCAGTCAGTAGGCTAAGGGTCGGCTCATCTAGCATTTTCTAGGGATCATGGTGGGAGATCCGAGTAAGCAGAGGTGACAGGGAATAGCCTTGGAGACAGAAACCCACGGTGATCGCTAATTGGACGCTGAAAGACATGTCGAAGAAATGGCGTGCCCAACCCGATCTATATCTTGTGCTACCAGTTACTCTCTCCCCTCAGACATGCAAAGACGCGCTTTGCGTGTCCAAATTTGAGTCGTTCTGCAATTCGGAAGTATTCGCGATGCAAAGACCCCTCCTATCGCCTGATGAAAGAAAGGTACGTAACTGGAGCTCGGCTAACCTGCCATTTCAGCCAACCGATCGCGCTGCCGCGGAATGAACCCGTTGGAGGCGGCAATGTGGGCGGTCCAAAATAAGTCACTTCTCCTACTTGACAATGCTCCTGCCTCTCCGCTCCCACATCCTCACGCCATGACCCCCGATCTCACCTATCTAAAGTCGCGAAAGCCTTACGAACCGACCGTTAGCAAATTTAGACGTTCCTCGTCGCTTTGCCTGCCAGCAAGCGCACGCGCCGGCCACCACCTCCAACGTCAACTCCATCAACCTACCTTCAGCGCTCCCAGAGCCCACACTCAGATCATCGCCTAAGTTCACAATGCCTCCACGACCCAGGACCTCCGTAGCGCGCCTCCGAAGAGGCGTCGCGACTGCAACCACCGTGCTATGAGCCACCCACCGACGATCACATCCTCAAACTGCTTGCTCATGCAATGCTCCGCCGCAGGCCTACCTGCGCGCCTGGGAGCAAACATGTCGCCCATAGGTTCTAATAACTTCGCCGGTTGACGCTTGCATCTCCGCAGTCTTCGGCCCAGACCCTAGCCCAATCGATCCCCCGAACAGTCGCCCATTGAGTTGTCCAGCTACAGTGGGCGTCGACAAAGTCTAGCGCACAAGGACAGAAACAAAAGTCAGGCAAGGGTAAGAGCAAGAGCACCAAGCAAGACCAAAACCAAGACCAAGACCAATACCAAGGCCAAGATCAACACCAAGATCAACACCAGGAAGCAAGAAGCTAGACCAAGAGCAAGAGTGACACCAAGAGCAACATCAACATCAACATCAATACCAAGACCCAGAGCAAGAAATGAGGGACAAGTTTAAGACTAGGACCAAGCCCAAGCCCAAGCCCAAGCTCAAAAACGAAAGCACGGACTGCCCAGTCCTAGCAGTTTTTGTTCCATCCAAAAATCAGGTTCTATAATGAACAAATGAGAGCCCTCGCCAGCGCTCGCCAGCACTTTCTAGCGCTCCCCAGCACTCCCTAGTATTCCCCGACACTCTCGCACTCCCCAGCCCTCTCTAGCACCTCTCTTACACTCCCTGCCACTCTCTCTCACGAAAGATACACACAAGTAGAGCTAAACATAAGCGAGTATAAGTATACAAATTTAGAGCTGGGCGTGTATATTGGTTTTCTCGAAATGAGTCGGCTATAACTAAAATTCTTTGGCAAAGAGGGCATGTCACAGTAGGGGAAGGAGGCTGGGGGGTGGGAGGAAGGAAGCAGAAGTCTCGAATGGAACAATATCTTCATTAGTATGTATATGTTCAGCATCGTCCCTGATTATATACAACCCATATCCTCCGTCCTACGTATTCCCATCCCCGCATATATACATATCCCCATAAGCCCCCAGTCGTGTCCGCGTTAGGCATGTGTTCGCGTATGCAGCCAGCCAGGCTTGCAAGCCTTGTCCAGAAGAGGATCCCGATCAGGATCCAGTGACATAGGAGAAGGGGAGTCGCATTGAGATCTTGTTATACGTGGTTGAGTATGTCGTCCTTCGAGAAATTTAGCGTCTTCCATCTCGATATAAAGTCATCCATGTTCGCTGATCAGATCAGCATGGGCAATCACGAAGACCCAAAGAAGGGTAACCGACTGTACCCTCCGCACATCTCCCTGTCTCCAGTGAAGGCCGATCGCCCGTGCAGTACCCTTCAGTTGTCGAAGACTAGAGTTTGCCTAAGCTTGCCGTATGAAGCCAGCGCAGGAGACGAGGCTACTTACTCAGTACTTTGCTCGATATTAGTTGGACCCAGTATTCCGACTCTAATCGACGCAAGATATCGACCCATTTCCTTGCTGCGACATAGAATCTCGTGACTTGTTTTGATCGATGCGCAGGCAAAGTCGCACGATCATCGTTGTTTCATCGAATTTGAACCACTTTAGGCTCTTGACTAGGTGCTGCCTTCTTAGTATCAGGAACTAAGAAAGATTGCTAAGACATAATGGAGATTCCTTTATTCTCGTTCGAACGAGCATTGATCTTGATACGACACAAGTCTTGGAATGCATTAGGCGTTCGAAGCGAAGGATTTTAGCAACTCGAAAGTCGTTAACAAGTAAAGAAGCTCTATCGCTCTCGTTGATATGCGAGAGCATGTGAAAAGTTTGCAAGTTAACTAAATCGATAAAGTAGATGTTATTTGTATGCGCAACCAGTGCCAATAACGTATAGACACTGTTCTTCAAGGATAAGTTGGCGATAAATTGCTAGAAGCCACCTACGATTTGAGAATCTTAGCCCTCAAGACCCTCCGACTTTGGCAGCTACAACTAATCGTAGTATGTGTTCCGAATAAAGGCTATTCTTTCGATAAGCTTCTGTGCTATCTCTTCACTTATAGGGCATCCTTCGACAAAGCAAAAGCCTCAAGTTCGTTGCAATGGGTTTAGATCTTGTTGCGCAATAATCGTCAAATTAACGTACTATGAGTGAAGTCCATGTGGTCACATCGACCTCTGATCCCATTACTTATGCGTAGTCGATTAAATGGAGGATGTCTTCCTACGCTGGCATCCCAATGACGAAGCCTCACGGTCGTTAGCCGCTAGCTCTGGGTAAGTGTTTGGAGCGGATCTACTTTGGTATAAACGGCGAGCTATCGGCACGCGCTCGAAGCTAGGTCCAGGCATAGAGTCTTTCATGGCCGTCATCCCCTTCTCGCCTTAGTGGTGATACGGGCAAGTGATAGCATCACTAACAGCCGACATAGAGTCCTTCTGCGCGCGCCTCAACAGTCTGTGGACTAACATTCTCTGGGATCTATATTAGTATGTTAGTATATTCTAAATAGGAACAATTGGCCTTGATCCACAGTCGAAGCCCTTTAGGGAGGGTGACCTTACAGAGAAGATATCGAGCAATCGCTGCTTGGTTTCCCGGTGACGGCAGTCGTACGTTGGGTAGAGTTCCCGAGTCTGCAGCCATGGCGGCGCACCTGACGAAGTGGGTACTTTGAAGGAAGGGGCTACTCTCTGTGATTGTATCGTGAGTGTAAGCTTTCGCGGGATTGTAAGCTTTCGCGGAGTACATGGAAGGAGAAGGCACGTCTTGGTTGGACTCTATATATAGCGATGATGCGACTCGAGACTGGAGGACGGAGGGTCGAGAAAGGGGATGTAATGAAGGAAGGGACTTGAAGGTAGTGAATCATCACGTTTTGATACAGCAGAGTCTCCAGGGAAATGGCAGATTTTGCACGCAATCTATTGTGATCGATAGTCGGTAGACTCGGTCCAGATCATGCTCGATCTTATGTTACATCTATCCATCTACGCGCCCACCATGTCTTGCACAAGGCACTTACATGTCCATCTACTTATCCGCCAGCTTGACACTTCTCAAATGGCCACCAAACGCGCGCCTGAGTGTTGCCACAGCCCGTACTGCGGCCAACAAAAAATTTGTCCTTATTAGTAGTATCACTTGTACACTCGATCCGAATGCCATTGCAGACAAGGAGTCCGAATACGCCTTTCGGCTCATCGAATTTGCATTGATCCCAGTGTGCGTGGATCGGGAACGTCGGTTCGCCCTCAGTGAACTCGCCCGTCCAGACCGGTTTTGCGTTACAGGGGTCGAGCTTGCCGTCATTTTGATTGATGATGGCCCAGTTGGACACGGCGTTCGCGGGTTGTTGGCCGCCCGGACCATTATTTGCCTCGAAGTAACCGACGAAGTAGATTGTGGGCGCAGGAGGGGGCGGCGGCGGGGGCGGTGGGACCGTCGTGGTTGGTCTGGGTGTACAGTTCGGGATGGTACTCCAGGAATGGTGTATCAAATTGGTGTCACCGGGAAACTTACGTCCATACTGCACGACACATCTATCCTTATCGGTGGTGAGGGCCTCTGGGGGTTTGGTGCTCGTAGCTTTACTCATGGGGCCATCTTCGCCTTCATCCTCGTTTGGATCCAGCGTAACAATAGGGCAGGAGCCGCCGGTGGTGGTTGTCTTGGCGGTAATGTCGCAGCCGCGGACAAGCGATGTGCTAGTTGTCTTGCAGCTCGATTTAGAGCCGGAGACTGATGAACAGGAGACCCAGTAGTCCGTGACCACGGACTTTGTGCATTCCCCTGTACTGGTGGGCTTCTTACTCGTGGGCTCGTTGCTGTTGGGGTCATTGCTACCATTGTCACCACCTGGTGGATCTCCCCCAGGTGGCCCTGGAGGAGGATTGGGATCAACCGGATCAGGGCCGCCAGTGCCGGGTAGACCAGAGCCCCATGGAAGGTTGAAACAGTCAAGGAGGCACATATCGATGCAGAAGAGTCCGGAGCATTTATGTCCGCAATGCCTCTTACACCTGTTTCCCGGTTCTCCAGACTGGTGCGTCCAAGAATCTCCAGTCTTCGACGGTGGGTGAATGACGGGTGTATGGTTTGGCCTTGGCGGAATAAAGACAAACGGTAGACGTGTGATAGTGGTTGGTTCCGAAGGGATAAAGGGTGATAGCGGTGTGGTAGTGGAAGAGCTTGGCCTTGGCGGGTGAAAAACGAAGGGTAGTCGTGTGATGGAGGAAGATTCCGAAGGCAGGTTGAATGGAAGCCGTGTGATAGTCGTAGAGGAAGAACCCGAAGAGAGGACGAATGGTAGTTTTGTGATGGTGGAGGGTTCTGCAGAGAATATGGAGCTTAGTCGAGCGGTCGTGGAGGCGCTCGAAGGTTCCGGGGGGATAACGAATGGTAATCGTGTGATCGTAGATGAGCTCCCAGGAAGAACGAATGGTAGCCGTGTGATAGTGTATGAGTTCGTGTCCGTGGGAACAATGAGTGGTTGCGAGGCGCCACTGAGGGAGCCCGAGGCTTCCGGAGAGTGAACGAATGGTAGTTTTGTGATTGTCGAAGAGCCTCCAGGTGGCACAAATGGTAGCCGTGTAATGATGGAGGAGCTTGCAGGAATGGTGAATGGTAATCCTGTGACAGTGGATGGGGCTAAGGTTTCCGGAGGGAGAACGAATGGTAATTTCGTAATTGTTGAAGAGCCTCCAGGGAGGACAAATGGTAGCCGTGTGATAGAGGAGGAGCCCGAAGGAAGGGTGAAGGGTAAACCTGTAACAGTGGATGGCGCTAATGTTTCCGGAGGAAGAGCGAACGGTAATTTCGTAATTGTTGAAGAGCCTCCAGGGAGGACAAATGGTAGCCGTGTAATAGCGGAGGGGCCCGAAGAAAGGGTGAATGGTAACCCTGTTATGGTTGAAGGTTTCAGAGCTTGTGGAGATGGTCGTGGTAGGACATTCGCACTCGTGGATTGACCATCTGCCGACGGCACGTCATTGGAGTATGGATATGGCGGCGGTGTTATTGTTCGTACAACGTGTGGGTGGCTGACGCCGGACTCCGATCGAGGATTAGGGTCATCTGTAATGGTGAAGGGTGGCGGCAGAATACTGCTGGTCAGCTGCACCGAGGCGCTCGTAACGCCAGAGCTAATATGGACGTTCCACAGATTGATCTCGGTCGTAGTAACCGGTGGAATCGTGAGAACCGTTGTTTGAGTGGTTCTCTCGATGCCTGTAGAAGTCGACACTTGGCCATTCTTGAGAGTAGTTATCTTTGTAGTTGACCACGCCACCTCGAGGGATGTCGTGAAAAGTGGGAACGTGATCGTCGTAGTGCTCTCTAACGACTTAGGCGGGAAAATGTAGACACACGGTGGGATGCAATTGATGACCCGAGGATGGCCAGAAGACCAGATACTGGGGTCAAGGTAGACGTCACCAGAAGGGCCAGACTCGTGGGTAGAGGAGTCACAGGGGCCGGATATACAGCTTTCACCGCAGAATTCTCGATCGTCACCGCAAAATCCCGAAGACGAACAACAAGCGCCTTTCGCCCATGAGCCGCAGATTGAGTTGCCGTGGAGAGGGCCGCAGGTGCCGTCGGTGGTCTGACCGCCCATCAAGCAATTTCCAGACTGGCAACCGGCTCCACAGTGGTCATGTCCGCTTCCACAATAGCCGGCAGCGGAACAACACTGTCATGGTGGACATTGTCAGTAATTGGATCGATCCTTGCATGATGAAGAGTCAGAATCAAGGGTACAGGTTGCTCGACAAGATGTCGATGAGGGCAAGCGGGCAATGTTACAGCGAAGCACCGGAACACTTACGCCACCTTCTTTCCAATCACCGCAGATGGTGCCTCCATTCTTCGATCCACATCTGCCATCCGTAGTGACTGGCGCATTGTTTTTTGGATTGCCGTCGTTGCTGAATGGGAAAGTCAGCGATCCAGAAGATAGGGGGTCAAACAAAAACCAAACCTCCCACTTCCGGTTTCGAAGTCGACACTCCATATCATGGTCCCGCCGAAACAATAGCCACTTGCCCACTTTCTCTTCATCGCTGTGGTTTCGAGGTCGTCGTATCCAATCCACTGGTCTTCCCACGTGATCTGCTTCATCATCGCCTCTTTCATAAGCTTAGACTTGAGACCTTTCTCGGCTATGTACGCTTTGATCTCTGCGAGAGAGAGAACACCGTGAAAATTCGTGCAGGGGCCTGGCAAGCTTGGCCCAGCAAAGGGGCAATTCAAATCCTTACAGCTGGGGTCGGCGAGCGTATATCCTATGCACCCGTGACTTTAGCATTGCCTACCGAACATGGCAGCTTGATCGGCGATTTACCTCGTCCATAGTAAGCTAGACCCATGTTGATCTTGGCCGGATTGAGCGCATCAAACCAGAGAGGGAGGGTGTCATTATGAATCTCTCGAACATCCGCTTGGCCCCGAACCTTAGACCCGAGAGTCTTGATGTCGGCGTCCCAAGATCCATGAAGATCGTATGCCATGAAACCAAACATGTCCACGTGATCCTCCATGGCCTTGGCGTCGAAACCACGAAGGTACCAGTAGTCCGGAGCAAGAGTCACACTGATGCCGTACTGGCCTCCGAAGGCAGCTTTCATCTCCTTTACGAGAGAGACAAAATTGGCAGTGTCCGCTCGCTTACCGCCTCGCTGAGGGGTACCTGGATATTCCCAGTCAATGTCAACCCCCTGAAAGCCATACAGTGACATGAATTTCTTTAAAGAGGTGATAAAGGCGGCACGGTTGCCTTGCGTAGAGCATAAGTCACTCCTGTAAAGTCTTTAGTTTAATCGACGCCGGTGTGGCTTGATCAACAAGGGCGGACTCACCACGTTGTGTGGGTGGGGCCAGGGTCCGAGAAATCAAAGCCCCCAATGGCGATCCAGGTCTTCAGGGACGACGATTGAAGTTTCGTGAATTCCTTATATCGAGGAACGTCACCTTCATTGCCTGGAACGACTGCGAAACTCTTGTGGTCAATCTCAGCGAATGCAAAGTACAGATGAGTGAGCCCCTTCGTGTTGATCTGACTTGGACCTACGCGGTCGCAAAGGCGGTCTCGTGTGTTTGATGCTTGGTAGTATCCGATAGTACGTTTACCGGCTGAATTTGCTGCCTCGTCGCATTTCGGAGAGGGAACGGTCTTGCAGAGGCCAAAGTCCTTCTGACACGGTGCTTTGCCATTGGGATCAGGATTACCGCAATGAATCTCGCTGGTCTAATCGAGGATTCAACATTCGGCCTCCTGATGATATTGAGAGTTTGACTTACGCCACACCAGCCGTAATAAGAGCAGCACAGATTCATACCACACTTTAGGTTGCCACCCTCACTGTATCTACCACACACTAGAGATATTCAGACATTGGCCTTGGAGTCGGGCTTGTGTTAACGAGACTTACTAGCAGTAGCTTTACAATTGGACGAACAGCCGGAACCACAGTAGTTAGGCCCGTAGCCACACTTACCGCCGGAGCTACAGCAGCTAATCACATGAGAATTAGTAAGTGCAATATACCTCCTGGGTCTTGCTGACTTCACCTGTCATCAGGACATGGCTTGCCCACCGAACAAGGCTCAGCGCCGGCTCGCTTGGAAAGTGGGTTTAGCATGGCCGGCGTCATGTCGGCATGGCCGAAATTATGATGATTGAAAGGCTCGATCTGTCGGTGATGCATCTTCAATGTTGAATTGGAATAAGAATCGCTTGAGCCTAGGGTGGTACCATTGAGAACGGCGAAGATGTGATCCGCTGAGATGTCCAAGATCGGTAGAGTAGGTGCGAGTTGGAGATTTTGGTGGGCCCAAGAACGATTACCTAGGTGAGTGTCAAAGCTGGAGACGGAAAAGAGGCAGCATGCACCGACGACTACCTTCTGGAGAAGAAGATTCGTAGGAGATTGAAAGTCCACTCATAGCTCGAGGCGCGACACGAGACCACACGCTCGGTCCATGTATCCCTGATGCGAGGTAGGGTAGCAGGCAGATAGAGGCAGCAAGAAGAAATAGCAGCTGCAAGGCTCTAGCCATGCTTCTGCCGAAAGCCATGACGCCCAGAGTGCCTCGGGAACGATAGTGCAATGTCGGAAGGCAAAGATCAGGCCAAGCACTGTGACTTCGTTATGCTGAACAGCGCAGCGACATCGACGGAGATGCTGAAGGGGTGTGAACCTATGTTGCCGGTGGGAATCTTTTGGGTTCAAGATCAAGAGGAAGACTGTGTGAAGACACAGGCTTGGAGGCTTCATAGAGTCTTTATTCATCTCTCTTGTCAGGGTTCACCATCGAGGCACAGCATCATGAAAGCATGGTGAAATCGTTGAGCCCAGCTCCGCTATCGTGGATGACCCTCCATTCATTGGTTATTCGAGTGATGTGGAAGACAAATCCACGTGGTTGGCAACAGCTGTCCAGGTCATTTGTGAGGGATAGCGACGGATGCTGGCTCCAACCTCCCTTTACCTGGTACATTGATTGCGTTACGCGAAGATACAGGTTGTGATCGGTGTCGTCCATGCTTGGGAGTCGGTGGGGCGTCGACGATTTTCACGTGTTGAGAACAAGCCTTGGATTGACCGAGACCTTCACCACCGTATTGACTCCACTAGTCACGATGCCTTCCTTGGGGGAAGCTGAATTCTTCGTCGTCCAATCCACTCCATCCCTTCACCCTCCCAAGGCGCTGCGGTCATCGTGTTCCGCCAGTTGTCCTACGCTTTGCACACTCTCCCAAGTTGGGACATCTACTCTCATAGCAGTCGACCATTGCCGAGAGCAAGATGCCCTTCCTCACGATGTCTCGGCGTGGCCTCCGAGCCTTTCTAACCCTCGGGATCTCAGTCTCTTTCTTCTTCGCCTCTCAGCACCTTCGTGGTGCCATCCCAGGTCTCGACGAGCACCTTGCTTCGGTTCGCACTGTCAATCACAAGAGCCTAGGAGCCCCCGCTCAGTACCTCCCCGACCAACTAGCCAAGCAAATCGCTATCCCATTCGGTGACACTGCCGCCTACAGCTTCTCTAGCCCACCTGACCAGGAGCTCAAGTCGGATCCGGATGATCCAAACATCGTTAAGCGAGCGTCATGGTCATTAGAGGTAAACGTCGCCATCTGTAAAGGCCAGAAGCTCCTGGATAGAATGGCAGATGCGTCGCACAACGCGCCCGGCAGACAGGTCAACATGGCCAGCATCAAATTGAACGGCTGGACAGTCACAGACAGAGACTTGCAGTTCCTACCGGCGCCCGTGGTAGCGGCCATGCAGGCCTATGGAGTCGAAACGGCCGACACCAAGCAGAGGAACGCAGACTTGGATCATGATTTCCCAAAGAACGGTATTATGCAGGTAAGTTGGACATTCTCCCCGTCGCAGCCAATTCGAAGGTGAAGAGTCTGTTACTGATTTCCTCGCTCAGCCACACGATTGCGGTATGTATAACAACGGTTACAACGTCAAGGCGGGCGCTATTGTCGCGATTGAGAATGCCAGCCCAGAGTATTGTGCCGCGCAGGTAGAGAACCCTCCCACTGGAGCTGCATTGGCGGCACTGGTCCCCGATATCAATCGGTGGTCCGATGTAGTATTCGGCATCTGGGCAGATACTGCAGGTAAAGTCATGAGCCACGGTCTGAACTACATCTTCCGCGACAACGTAGTGAATGAAAATACGAAGCACATCATGGACGTAGTAATGGGACAGGGTAATGACGTGGCTACTGGGAATCTCCATGCAGGATACCCTGGCCGCGAATTCAGCACCGACACTTGGCAAGGTCAGTGGATTTCCGAAGATACCTTACCACTTTTCGAAAGTTCGAAAAGCTTGCATGACATCTTAGAAGTATCCCGTCTCATGACTTACATTATCCTCTTGCTTTAGTAAGTACAGCTAACTCAGAGATCTATTCAGGGTTGGCGCTTTTAGGAACACCCCACGGGAGTGGTATCGCCTGGCTGTTGATAGATTGGGTTGAGACTCTCGGAAAGCGAAAGATAAAGATACGGGCCTATACTGGTATCGATGACACGAACGGAAGGAACCAGTACTTTCTAATTTTCGATATTGCTGAGAGCGCCTGAAAACCCTCTCCAGATTCTTCAGATCTGTGCCTACCGGTACTCTCTGGCTCCGGTTTTTGCTCGTGAACGGTAATGTGGGAGAGCTTAGTTGGTTGTTCAAATTGGAGGGGTTTCCTCTGCATACAAATAGATGAGACGAGGCTGCACCTGTTGGTAGATGCTTTAGACCATACCTTGGCCTGTATGCCTGAATAGAAACCCGCGCTTTCCCTGTCCGAGATTCCACGCTGCAGCGTACGACACGTACGCTCGATCTCGGGGGATCTCGAAAAGTTATCGTTCTCACAAATCCCTCACTTCATGATCTGACACACACTTTCACCTCATTCTGTAGCATCGAGAACTGACGATGTAGATCGGACGTCGGCTCTCCGTCTTGAGCCAGATCTAGTTGTTTTATAGGAATCCAGCTCTTGAAGTGCCATTGAAATGTAGTTCAGCTTGTCTTACTTTCCAACAGACTCCTGCAGTAGTCGTTGCATTGCCCCCAATGCAGGCGTTACTCCAATCTCTGGATCGTTCATAACTTCACAGTGAAGAGTGAACAGGAGGGGAACGCGCTTAGAGCGTTGCTGCGGCTTTTGATTGGCTTGCTTACCGCGCACACTCTGAGAGCGGGCCGACGATACCCCGACGTGGGACCGATGTTCTTTGGCAATCAGGTTTCATCCATCATGGCTGCTGCCAAAGCGTGTTCTACGACCGTTCTTACCCCTTCAACGCTGCGAACAAGGCTCACCAAGCCGCAGCTGTTCACCAGCTTGATAATTCATGTCCCAAAATCATAGAGAAGCCTGGATCAGTGCGCTATGGCTCTCGACGAAGCTTGCATTTGGGTTCCAGGGAACCCCATACGCCCTTTTATCGTCTTCCTCACGTCGACAAGGAGCTAGCGCAACTACGTCAAAGATGGCGGTGGAAAACTAGCAGTAGGAGCGATGAACCGGATACTGCATGGTGAAGCAGCTACAATGGGCTTTAGCATCGCAGTAAGGTCTATATCCAAGGCATGGACAGTATCATCGGGATACGCATACACCTTCAGTCCTTCACTCGTGCCTGGAGCAAGACGAAAAGCAGATCCGATGCAGGGGTCGAGCAAGGGCATATTTGAGGACAGTCCGTCACCAACAATGCTACAGGCTTTCCTGAGGCAGTCCAAGAGGTGTGAGTAGGCCCCGCGAGTATTTGGTTGTCAATGTGGAACGATGCTAAGTTGCTCGGTGCAAGTTCCGTAGCAGTATGACATCGGTTCTCGCACGTACTAATATAATGTTGAGATCAGCAACCCAGCGTACTCGTCCTCCTCTTCGATTCTTATTGTCAAGCTTCGCCAACCAATATCTTCTCTGGTTTGCCAACGCACGAATGCGCCGTCCCATTGCCACAGAGCGACTTGTACCGCATCAATTCCTACTATTACTCCGACACGGGATACCGCAGCGTTGAATACCGCAGCGTTGAATACCGCAGCGTTGTGCAGCCACTTTTAGAAGCTATGCAATCAGTCGCATCTTGGGAAAATGTCAACATCCTGACCCAAGAGGGCGACTGGTTGGCAAAAGAGTGGAGATTGTACACCTTTTGGAGATAGGGTTGAGCGGAATGGTTCGGACCTTTACATCAGGGCCCTTGCTATAGCTACTACAACTATTGCTGTACGTCAAGCATACCTGGAACAACATAACCATTATGTGGCAAGAAGAGGTCGAGAATTCAAGCCTATCCGTGCTAACAGTGATTGTTCCGTGTTTCGTATGGAACGACTTGAAGCTGGGTCGGAGATCTTTGGTCTACTCCTCCCTCAGCTTCCAAGATGAGGTTATTGGTCCCTGGTCTGTAAGGTAACCATTCCCGGAATCTCATTTTCGGACACTCTTCCGACTTTCCTTGACTAACAACGCGGTCGACCAATGGAATGGGCAGATTTCCCTTTGCTCTCACTCTCCAACCATCACACTGACAGTGGATACTCGTGAAAGTGACTATCCCCATGTATTGTAAGTCACAAAAGATCCATCGCCCCATTTGAAAAACTTGAACCCCCATCCACACCCTCCACAATGCAGCCAACATCCCACCTCTCCAAACCTCGGCAATATCCACAATACTACAAACAACAACCCCACATCCTACATCCTACAAGCGACTAGCAACAAACCACCCCAAACAATCTTTCGATACCTTCAAACATAATGCGCCACGTGAAGTAAAGGGTCCCCTCATTTCCTTCTATCCTGCTTTTTCAACCCAGTGGCGGTATTCTAATCCCCCACCCCCAAATCTTATCCGCCACACTTATCAAACCCCCCGCCCACAAACCTCCTTCGCGTCAGTCGCGCCATCGCCATTCTGCGCTATGCTACCTGACGACAAGCGACAAGGCCGTGTCGTGGGACCAGGCTTTCATAGACGGCGAGGAGGATGGGGCTTGTCGGGTGGGCAGGTATGCTTGAATAACATTTAAGTAGCGAGCCCCCGTGTCCTTTCAAAACCACATCCAAATCCCCCTTCCCGAGCGACGATCGGGGTTTCCCTCGAATTACGGGGTCGAGGTATGGCTGGTTTTTGGCGAGGACTGGGTTGGTGTGCGGTAGGGAATTGGTGTAGAGACGATGAGGGAGTAGGGGAACGGGCTCGGTGTTGGTTTATGAAGAGGCCGTGCGTGTGGGGTTTTGGGTCTCGATTGGGTTGGGAGGACTGGGTGGTTAGTATGGGGGTTTTGGTCTTTTTGGCAGGGTAGGTGCCGGGGTTGTGTGTGGAGCTGGTGATGAGGCCATGGCGGTCTATTGTCGTTGGATCGAATATAAGGATTGTGAGGGTTGATGCGAATGTCGATTGTCCATGCTCGTAATTCGCCAGGGAAGTTCACTTCATATACATATTCGGCTTAGGCACAACTTCAGCTTTACATATTGCATCTAACACACCAAAAATCCCGCCTCCTCGAACACAGTCTGGTAAACATCTTCCCCCCCCCCCTTTTTTCAAGCAAGGAAAACCTCCT